>Ga0066256_1000214_pt1 | contig 240751 bp, 246 predicted proteins | sample ThiBio_1000_biof_FD_87107 | JGI IMG/M metagenome (GOLD analysis project Ga0066256, IMG submission 87107) | Wastewater bioreactor microbial communities from Cape Town, South Africa - Thiocy_expt_1000_biof (version 2) | ecosystem: Engineered > Bioreactor > Thiocyanate-remediating >...
GACGTGGGGCGTGGAAGGCATTGGGTCGCCAGTGAACATATCGAGCGGTTGGGCTCAAGCGGGACGATAGTTGGTGGGGCGTGCCGAGTTGGCAGTCGGGACTCCCTCTCCCGCTTGCGGGGGAGGGTGCCGCCGTAGGCGGTGGGATGGGGGTGCCCCACGCACGTCTGGTGGGCGGACTGGGCCGGCCGGTGTTTGCGGCACCCCCCTCCCACCAGCCTTTCGGCTGGTCCCCCCTCCCCCGCAAGCGGGAGAGGGAGGCCTGACTGCAAGTCTCAGCGCTTCGGTAGCAACCCCCGCACCTCCAGCCAGCTCTGCAGCATGTCCGCCCACGGGTCCGACAACAGCCCCGATTTGCCGAAACCAAAACCGTGGGCGCCGTTGCCGAAGACGTGCAGCTCGCAGGGGATGCCGGCATTGTGCCAGGCTTCGTAGAGACGGACCGAGGAGAGCGGGGCGACCGATTTGTCGTCGTCGGAAATGGCGAGGAACAGCGGCGGCGCATCGGGTGGCAAAGGCAGCCCGGCGCGGTAGGCCGGGTAGATGCCGACGGCGAAATCCGGGCGGCTCTCGGCGTCATGCTCGAATACCGGGCCCATGGTGACGGCGCCGCCGGCCGAGAAGCCGCCGATGCCGATGCGGTTGGCATCGAGCCCCCAGTCGGCGGCGTGCCGGCGGACGAAGCGGATCGCCTGCCTGCCGTCTTCCTCGCCCCACAGCCGAGCTTCGGCGATGGCGGGGTTCGACGGCGGCGCGGCGCCCATCGGGCCGGGCTGGTGCAGCCGGCGCTGCAGCGCGTTGCGGAAGTCGAGGAGGTCGGCATCGGCCTCGGGCGTCTCTGCCAGCCGGTATTTCAGCACGAAGGCGGTGATGCCGAGGCCGGCCAGCCAACGGGCCATGTCGTAGCCCTCGTGGTCGATCATCAGAAAATGGAAGGCGCCGCCCGGGGCGACGATCATCGCCGTGCCGTTGGCTTTGCCGGGCTCGGGGCGGAAGGCCGTGAGGCTGGGCACCACGACGTTGCGGGTCAGTCGCCGGCTGGCGGTGGTCCACGGGATCTGCATCGTCGACTCGCGGCGTGCCCAGTGTTCCGAGCCGGGCGCACGACCGTCGCCGGGCCAGATGCGGTAAATGCCGGCGGCGTCTTGTGCCTCGGGCGGCCGCTGCTGGTCGATGGCGTTCATCTGCTCTCCCCCTTGTATGGTAGTGCCGCATTCTGGCCAGCGCAGCGGCGAGGGCAAGTGATTTGCAGCATTGGCGCATCGACGCCGGGGCATAGCTGCGACGGCTGTCAGGCAATGACAGCACCGGCCCCTGCCGTGCCGGCGCGCAAAACCCCTATGGGATTCCTATTTCTTTGCTAGCGGCCCGTTCTCGAAACCCTATGCGGCGCGGGCGCATATCTCACACAGCCATTCAACGATCCGGCCGCTGCCGCTCCCGGCGGCGGCACGCCCCTCTGTTCGGAGAACCCTCATGGACCTGGCTGTCCTCGCGATCGCTGCCGTCTTCTTCGCCCTCGCACTCGGCTACGTCGCCGTCTGCGACAAGCTCTGAAAGGCCATCGCCATGCTGCTCGATTTCATCCTCGGAGGCGCAGTGGCGCTGTTCCTCCTCGCCTATCTGGTTTTCGCCCTCGTGCGTCCCGAACGCTTCTAGTCGGGACCGGAAAGCTCTTCACATGACCTTGTTCGGCTGGCTCCAGATCCTGGTTTTCTGTGGGATCATCATTGCGCTCGTCAGACCCCTCGGGGGCTACATGACGCGCGTCTTCAACGGCGAGAGCACCTGGCTGCAACCGGTGCTGCGCCCGATCGAGCGCGGGCTCTATCGCGTCGCCGGCACCCGGGAGGACGAGGAACAGAACTGGGTCACCTATGCGGTGGCGCTGCTGCTGTTCAATCTCGCCGGCTTCGTCGGGCTCTATCTGTTGCAGCGGTTCCAGGCACAACTGCCGCTCAACCCGGCCGGCATGACCGAGGTCGGCCCTGAGCTCGCCTTCAATACCGCCGCCAGTTTCGTCTCCAATACCAACTGGCAGAGCTATGGCGGCGAGACCACCATGAGCTACCTGACGCAGATGCTCGGCCTTGCGGTGCAGAACTTCGTTTCGGCCGCCACCGGCATCGCCGTCGCCATGGCGGTGATCCGCGGGTTTTCGCGCAGGTCAGTCAACACGCTGGGCAATTTCTGGGTCGATATCGTCCGTGCGACCTTCTACGTGCTGCTGCCGATCTGCGTGATGGGCACGCTGGTGCTGGTCTGGCAGGGGGTGCCGCAGAATCTCGACCCCTATACCAGTGCGGTGACGCTCGAGGGCGCGCAGCAGAGCATCGCGCAGGGCCCGGTCGCCTCGCAGATGATGATCAAGTACCTCGGCACCAATGGCGGCGGCTTCTTCAACGCCAATGCCGCGCATCCGTTCGAGAACCCGACGGCGCTGACCAACCTCATCTCGATGGTCGCCATCTTCGCCATCGGTGCGGCGCTCACCAACGTGTTCGGCCGCATGGTCGGCAACGAGAAGCAGGGCTGGGCGATCTTCATCACCATGGGCATCCTGTTCCTCGTGGGCGTCCTCGTCTGCTACTGGGCGGAAGCGGCGGGCAACCCGCTGGTGCATGCACTCGGCATCGAGGGCGGCAACATGGAGGGCAAGGAGGTGCGCTTCGGCGTGCCGCTGAGCGCCTTGTTCGCGGTGATCACCACGGCCGCCTCGTGCGGCGCGGTCAATGCCATGCATGACAGCTTCATGGCGCTGGGCGGCATGATCCCGATGATCAACATGATGCTGGGCGAGGTCATCATTGGCGGCGTCGGTGCAGGCTTTTACGGCATCGTACTGTTCATCGTGATGGCGATCTTCGTCGCCGGGCTGATGGTCGGGCGGACGCCCGAGTACCTGGGCAAGAAGATCGAGGCCAAGGAAGTGAAGATGGCGATGCTCGCCGTCCTCTGCCTGCCGCTCGCCATGCTCGGCTTCACCGCCATCACCGTGGTGCTGCCGTTCGGCGTGTCGTCGATCTGGAACCCCGGGCCGCACGGCTTCTCCGAAGTGCTCTACGCCTACACCTCGGCAGCGGCGAATAACGGTTCGGCTTTTGGCGGCCTGTCTGCCAATACGCCCTGGTACAACATCACACTGGGCATCGGCATGCTGATGGGGCGGTTCCTGGTAATCATCCCGGCGCTGGCGCTGGCCGGCTCGCTGGTCGCCAAAAAGACCGTACCCGCCTCGGCCGGCACGCTTCCCACCCATGGCGCACTGTTCATCGGGCTCTTGCTCGGCGTCATCCTCGTGGTCGGCGGGTTGACTTTCATCCCCGCTCTGGCGCTCGGGCCGATCGTCGAGCACCTCGCCATGCTGCAGGGGCAGACCTTCTGATGCGCAGCCTCACAACTTTCGCGCGGCGCTCGTCCGAGCCCGCCGCGCTTCTCCCAACCTCCCGGAGGCTCTGATGAGCCAGTTGAAATCAGCGAGCCTGTTCGACACTCGCATCCTCGTGCCCGCCATCGGCGCGGCGTTCCAGAAGCTCTCGCCCAAAAGCCTGATCCGCAACCCGGTGATGTTCGTGGTCGCGGTGGTGTCGAGCCTCACCACGGTGCTGTTCGTCAAGGACCTCATCACCGGCGCCGGTGATCTCGGCTTCGCCTTCCAGGTGAACCTGTGGCTGTGGTTCACCGTGCTGTTCGCCAACTTCGCCGAGGCGGTGGCGGAGGGGCGCGGCAAGGCGCAGGCGGATTCGCTGCGGCGGGCTCGCACCGAGACGATGGCCAAGCTGATGGCTGCGGATAACAGCAGCTACGAGATGGTGCCCGGCACCAGCCTCAAGGTCGGCGATATCGTGGTGGTGGAAGCCGGCGAGATCATCCCGTCGGACGGCGAGGTGATCGAAGGGGTCGCCTCGGTGAACGAAGCGGCGATTACCGGTGAATCGGCCCCGGTGATCCGCGAGTCCGGCGGCGACCGCTCGGCGGTGACCGGCGGCACCCAGGTGCTGAGCGACTGGATCCGGGTGCGGATTACCGCGGCGCCGGGCTCGACCTTTCTCGACCGCATGATCTCCCTGGTCGAGGGCGCTTCGCGGCAGAAGACCCCCAACGAGATCGCGCTCAATATCCTCCTCGCCGGCATGACGCTGATCTTCGTGCTGGCCGTCGCCACGATCCCGGGCTTTGTCGCCTATGCCGGCGGCAATGTGCCGATGGTGGTGCTGGTGGCGCTGTTCGTGACGCTGATCCCGACCACCATCGGGGCGCTGCTCTCGGCCATCGGCATTGCCGGCATGGACCGGCTGGTGCGCTTCAACGTCCTGGCGATGTCGGGCCGGGCGGTCGAAGCGGCGGGCGACGTCGATACGCTGCTGCTCGACAAGACCGGCACGATCACGCTCGGCAACCGGCAGGCGACGGCGTTCCGCCCGGTCGCCGGCGTCAGCGAAGCGGAGCTTGCGGACGCGGCGCAACTGGCCTCGCTCGCCGACGAAACGCCCGAGGGGCGCTCGATCGTGGTGCTGGCCAAGGACAGATACGGCATTCGCGGCCGCGACATGCAGAGCCTCAATGCCAGCTTCGTGCCGTTCACGGCGCAGAGCCGGATGAGCGGCGTCGATGTCGGCGGCTCGACGATCCGCAAGGGTGCGGTCGATGCGGTGCTGAAATATGTCGGCGAAGGCGCCGCCAACAGCGCCGAGGTGCTGCGCGAAATCCGCGCCATTGCCGACGAGATCGCCAAATCCGGCGCCACGCCGCTGGCGGTGGTGCGGGACGGGAAGCTCCTCGGCGTCGTGCAGCTCAAGGACATCGTCAAGGGCGGCATCCGCGAGCGCTTCGCCGAGCTCCGCCGCATGGGTATCCGCACGGTGATGATCACCGGCGACAATCCGATGACCGCGGCGGCGATCGCGGCGGAGGCCGGGGTCGACGACTTCCTCGCCCAGGCGACGCCCGAGAACAAGCTGAGCCTGATCCGCGAAGAGCAGGCGAAAGGCAAGCTTGTCGCCATGTGCGGCGACGGCACCAATGACGCGCCGGCGCTGGCGCAGGCCGATGTCGGCGTCGCGATGAACACCGGCACGGTGGCGGCACGCGAAGCCGGCAACATGGTCGACCTCGACAGCGACCCCACCAAGCTCATCGAGATCGTCGAGATCGGCAAGCAGTTGCTGATGACGCGCGGCGCGCTGACGACGTTCTCGATCGCCAACGACATCGCCAAGTATTTCGCGATCATCCCGGCGATGTTCCTGGCGTTCTACCCGCAGCTCGGGGCGCTCAACATCATGGGGCTGGCAACGCCGGAGAGCGCCATTCTCTCGGCCATCATCTTCAATGCGCTGATCATCGTGGCGCTGATCCCGCTCAGCCTGCGCGGGGTGAAGTACCGCGCCGTCGGAGCCGGGGCGCTGTTGAGCCGCAACCTCCTCGTCTACGGGCTGGGCGGCATCATCGTGCCGTTCATCGGCATCAAGGCCATCGACATGGCGATCACCGCCATCGGCCTCGCGTAAGGATCTTTCGAAATGCTGAAGCAATTGAGACCCGCCCTGATCATGATCGTCGCCCTGACGGTCATCACCGGGCTGCTCTATCCGGTGGCGATGACCGGGCTGGCGCAGGCGCTGTTCCCGTCGCAGGCGCATGGCAGCCTGATCGAGAAGGATGGCCAGGTGATCGGCTCGGAGCTGATCGGGCAGGCCTTCACGACACCGCGCTACTTCCATGGCCGGCCCTCGGCGGCCGGCGACGGCTACAACGCCGCCGCCTCCTCGGGTTCCAATCTGGGGCCGACCAACCCGGCGCTCATCGAGCGGATCAAGACCGAGGCTGCGGCGCTCAAGGCCGAGAACCCGAACGCACCGGTGCCGATGGATCTCGTCACCACCTCGGGCAGCGGGCTCGACCCGCATATCACGCCGGAAGCGGCATATTTCCAGGTGCCGCGGGTCGCCAAGGCGCGCGGCCTCGACGAGGCCCAGGTAGCCGAACTGGTGCGCCGACATATCGAGGCGCCGCTGCTCGGCTTCATCGGCGAGCCGGTGGTGAACGTGCTGAAACTCAACCTGGCGCTCGATGGCGCCAGCCCATCCTGACACGATATAGGTGGGGCGCGGGGTCACCTCCCGCGCCCTGTCGTTGCCGCGACAGGCGGAGAAACTGATGAACGATGGCCGCCCCTCACCCGACGCACTGCTCGCCGAAGCCGAGCGCGAGAACCGCGGCCGGCTGAAGATTTTTCTCGGCGCGGCGCCGGGGGTCGGCAAGACCTACGAGATGCTGCAATCGGGGCGCGCCAAGCTGGCCGAGGGCGTCGACGTGGTCATCGGCGTGGTCGAGACCCATGGGCGCAAGGAAACCGAGGCGCTGGTTTCGGGCTTCGAGATCGTCCAGCGGGTCGAGACCGACTACAAGGGCAGAAAGCTCGAGGAGATGGACCTCGACGCCATCCTCGCCCGCCACCCGCAACTGGTGCTGGTCGACGAGCTGGCGCATTCCAATGCCGCCGGCAGCCGCCATCCCAAGCGCTATCTCGACGTCGAGGAGCTGCTGTCGCGCGGCATCGACGTCTACACCACCATCAACGTGCAGCATGTCGAAAGCCTCAACGACGTGGTGGCGCAGATCACTCGGGTGCGGGTGCGCGAGACGGTGCCGGATTCGATCATCGACCGGGCCGACGATATCGAGGTCATCGACATCACGCCCGACGACCTGCTGAAGCGGTTGCATGACGGCAAGGTGTACGTGCCGACCACGGCGCGGCGGGCGGTGGAGAACTACTTTTCGCCGGGCAACCTGACGGCTTTGCGCGAACTGGCGCTCAGGCGCACGGCACAGCGGGTCGACGACCAGTTGCTCAGTCACATGCAGAGCCATGCCATTGCCGGGCCCTGGGCCGCGGGCGAGCGGGTGCTGGTGTGCATCGACGAACACGCCCGCGGGCCGTCACTGGTGCGCTATGCGCGGCGGCTGGCCGACCGCTTGCGCGGGCCGTTCGTGGCGCTCAACATCGAGACGGCGCGGACGGCGGGCGTCTCTGATGCCGGCAAGGACCAGCTGGCCGCCAGCCTGCGTCTCGCCGAGCAACTGGGCGGCGAGGCGGTGGTGCTGCCCGGCCAGCACATCGCCACCGAAATCGTCCGCTATGCGGCCGCCAACAACGTCACCCACATCGTCATCGGCAAGCCGCAGAAACCGCAATGGCGCGAGTGGCTGCAGGGCTCGGTGTCGCACGAGCTGATCCGGCATGCCGGCGATATCAGCGTGCATGTCATCGCCGGCGCGGCGGAGCAGGGGGCGAAGCCCGGGGCGGGGCTGACGCATGTCACGCCACCGCGTTTCGAGCTCGTTCCGTACCTGTGGAGCACCGGCTATGTGCTGGTGGCGCTGGGCGCCGGGCTGCTGCTCGACCGGGTGCTCGACGTCACCAATATCGCGCTGGTATTCCTGATGGCGGTGCTGGCGGCGGCGCTGAGCTTCGGGCTCGGGGCGGCCCTGTTCGCCTCGCTGCTCAGCGCCCTGGCGCTCAACTTCTTCTTTCTGAAGCCGCTCTATACGCTCAATATCAGCGATCCCGAGAGCGTCATCGCGCTCGGCTTCTTCCTCGGGGTGGCGTTCATCGCTTCCAACCTGACCTCGCGGGTGCAGCGGCAGGCCGCGGCGGCGCGGCAACGGGCCCGCACCACCGAGGACCTCTATTTGTTTTCGAAGAAGCTTGCCGGCACCGGTACGCTCGACGATGTGCTGTGGGCCACAGCCTACCAGATCGCCTCGATGCTGAAGGTGCGCGTGGTGCTGCTACTGCCCGAGAACGGCAGCATCGCGGTCCGGGCCGGCTATCCGCCGGAGGATATGCTCGACGAGGCTGATGTGGCGGCGGCCCGCTGGGCCTGGGAGAATGATCGCGCCGCCGGTCGCGGCGCCGACACGCTGCCCGGCGCCAAACGGCTCTACCTGCCGCTCAAGACCGGTCGGACGCCGGTCGGGGTGGTGGGGCTCGACAACGACAAGCCGGGGCCGCTGCTCACCCCGGAGCAGCGGCGGCTGCTCGAGGCGCTGACCGACCAGGCGGCGGTCGCCATCGAGCGCATCCAGCTGGTCGACGATGTCGAGCGGGCCAAGCTCGCCGCCGAAGCCGACCGGCTGCGCTCCGCCCTGCTGACCTCGATCTCGCATGATCTGAAGACCCCGCTGGCGGCCATCCTCGGAGCGGCCGGCATGCTGCGCGAGCCGCCCGACGGGCTCGCGAAGGACGATGAGGCCGAACTGCTCGGCACGGTGGTGGACGAATCCGAGCGGCTCAACCGCTTCATCGCCAACCTTCTCGACATGACGCGGATCGAGTCGGGGGCCATGGCGCCCAATGCCGGGCTGAACTTCGTCGGCGACATTGTCGGCACCGCCTTGCAGCGCACCCGCAAGATCACCGCCGGGCACCGCGTTCAGATCGATATTCCATCCGACCTGCCGATGTTGAATATCGATCCGGTGCTGTTCGAGCAGGTGCTGTTCAACCTCGTGGACAACGCCGCTAAATATGCTCCCGATGGTACGACCATCCTGCTGAAAGGGTGGGCCGACGGCAGCTCGGTCGTGCTGCAGGTGATCGACGAAGGCCCCGGCATTCCGACCGAAGATCTCGAGCGGATTTTCGACAGTTTCTACCGGGTGCGGAAGTCCGACCAGGTCCGCGCCGGCACCGGCTTGGGGCTTTCGATCTGCCGCGGCTTCGTCGAAGCGATGGGGGGTCGCATCATCGCCGCCAACCGGCAGGATCGCAGCGGTGCGATCTTCACCATCAGAATGCCGATCCCGCAGCAGGCGACGGACATGGATGAGCTGAAATGAGCAATTCGGGCGTCAGGATTCTCGTCATCGACGACGAGCCGCCGATCCGCAAGCTGCTGCGCATGGGGCTCGGGGCCCAGGGCTATGCCATCACCGAGGCCGGCAATGCCAGGTTCGCGCTGGAAGCGCTCGAGGCCGAGCGGCCCGACCTGATCCTGCTCGATCTCGGGCTGCCCGATATCTCCGGACACGACCTGCTGGCGCGCTGGCGCGACGACGGGCTCGACCTGCCGGTGGTGGTGCTGTCGAGCCGCACCGACGAAGCAGGGATCGTCAGGGCGCTCGAATTGGGCGCCGACGACTATGTGACCAAACCCTTCGGCATGAACGAGCTGGCCGCCCGCATCCGGGTGGCGCTGCGGCACCGGCTGCAGCAGCAGGGCGAGCGGCCGGTCTTCGTCACCGGCGGGCTGTCGGTCGACCTGGTCAAGCGCATCGTCAGGGTCGACGGCAGGGAAGTGAAGCTGTCGCCCAAGGAATACGACATCCTGCGCCTCCTGGTGCAGCATGCGGGCAAGGTGCTGACCCACCATTTCCTGCTCGAGCAAGTGTGGGACAGCACCACCGATGTGCAGTATCTGCGCGTCTATGTGCGGCAGCTGCGCCAGAAAATCGAACAGACGCCGGACCAGCCGCGTTACATCACCACCGAAACCGGCGTGGGCTACCGCCTCGCCGAAGCCGATCCGATCGAGCCGGCATCGTCCGGCCAGAACTAGAGTGACCAGATGAACATTGCCGAACTGCTTCGCCCGGAGAACGTACTGGTTGACCTCGACGTCTCCAACAAGCAGCAGTTGCTGCAATTGCTCTCGCAACGCGCTGCCCAGGCCACAGGACTGAGCGAGGTGGTGGTGTTCGGTGGGCTCAGCCATCGCGAGACGCTCGGCTCGACCGGCATCGGGCAAGGGATCGCCATTCCGCACAGCGCTCCCTCCGGGCTCGACGCTCCGTTCGCGCTGCTGGCTCGCACGGCGAGGCCGGTGGAGTTCGACGCTGTCGACGACCAGCCGGTAGACCTGGTGTTCCTGCTGCTATCGCCGGCCGATCGAGCCTCGCATTTGAAGGCGCTGTCGGTGGTGTCGCGCCAGTTGCGGGCGCCTGGGGTAACCGAGACGCTCAGGCGGGCGCGGACGGCCGCCGAGATGTATGCGGCGATGACGGGGCAGTAGGGCGCGCGGATATGCAGTGGGGACACCACCCCCAAATGAGAGCGGACGATGGGGGCTATTGTGCGGGTCCGGTGTGCCACAAGGATTGAAGTCATACCCGAGCCGTTTGATATCTTGTTCCCATAGCCTTGCGGAGGATCGTCGACATGCCCAGCACCCCACGCTCCGTCTATGTCGGGGCGCTTGCCGCGGTCGCGCTGCTCGGCGGCTTCGGGCTGATTGCCGATGCGGTGACGGACGGCGATACGCTGGATTTCGACAATGCGGTGCTGCTGGCGTTGCGGACGCCCGGCAACCCAGCGGAACCGATCGGTCCGTCCTGGTTCAACGAGGCGGTGCGTGACATCACCGGGCTGGGCAGTTTCTCGGTGCTCGGCATCGTGACGATCGTGGTGTTTGCCTACCTGGTGCTGGCGGGCAAACAGCGCACCGGCTGGTTCATGGTCGCTGCAGTGGTGGGCGGAACCATCCTCAGCACGGTGCTGAAGATGCTGTTCGATCGGCCGCGGCCTGAACTGACCGGGGTCGCCGAAGTGTTCACCGCCAGCTTTCCCAGCGGGCACGCCACGGTATCGGCGGTGGTGTTCCTCACCATCGGGGCCATGCTGGCGGCAGCCTCGCCGGAGCGGCGGTTGCAATGGTTCTATCTCGGGGTGGCAATCGTGCTCACCGTGCTGGTCGGGGTGAGCCGGATTTACCTCGGCGTTCACTACCCCACCGATGTGCTGGCGGGCTGGTCGCTGGGCGCAGCCTGGGCGCTGCTCTGCACCACGGCCGCGCGTTATCTGAGGGAGCGGGAGGCGTCTGCTTAGAGCGCCGGCGCCTGCAGTTGGTGCCTTCTCCCCTTGTGGGGGGGATGAGGGGTATCTCTCCGCGGACTCAGTCGCTCCTCGCTTCGCTCGGAGCGCGCTACACTCCGTTGCGCGGACCCCTCATCCGGGCTTCGCCCACCTTCTCCCACAAGGGGAGAAGGGCCACAGCCTCACGCTCTCAGCACTCGGTTCCGGAAGAAGCGTTCAGTCCAGACCAAGCGGGTCCGCATCCAGTGGCCAGATCGGGCGCGCCAGGCGCTTGAACGGCAGCTCGGACCAGTTGGGGTTGCTGGTGCCCGGCGTCGCGACGAACAGCTGGGCCCGAGTGTTGGTGGTGAACAGGTCCTTGTGCTTGTAGAGGTTCTTGATCGAGACGACCTGCTTGTCGTCGAAGGTAATGCCGTGCAGCGAGAACAGGCTCAAGGTGTAGAGGTTGGTGCGCAGCGTCGTCAGCAGCACTTCGATGCCTTCCACCCGCACCACGGCGACATCACCGATCTCGATGCGCTCGCCCGGCAGGTGGTCCTGGTGGGCGTTGCGCTTCAGGAACAGCACCTCGGCCTCTGCATCGAGCGGCGGGCCGGAATGCGGCTCGAACTTGCCGCCGATCCTCAGCTTCAGTTTGGCGCCGACCCCGACCTGGAAGCAGATCTTCACCGCCGAAGGGTCCCAGAGCGGCGCGACTACGGCATTGCGGATGCCGGCGTCGATGAAGGCCCTGAGCACATAGGTGGTGTCGCCCGGCGCGCCGCTGCCGATCTGGTCGGAAGTGTCGGCGATCAATAGCGGCTTGTCGCCCTTGAGTTTGGCTTGCTCGATAGCGTCCTTGAACGGCGTGAACGGCAAGGTTGCCCCGGCGCGGATGCGGTAGAACGCCTCGCCATAGCGCTTGGCGGCGCCGTCGGCGATGGCCTGGTCGCGGTCGGCGACGGCCAGCATCTTGGCGCCGGCCAGGGGCACGTCGGCCCAGGGGAAGCCGTGGTTCAGCGACAGCGACAGCACCCCGTCCTTGCCTTCCCCGTCATAGAGCGACTGGGTGAAGGCGATCATCGGGCCCTCCATGGTGGTGGGAAACAGGCCCATGGCCTTGCAGTCGAACAGCGCCATCTTCGGCTCGATTTCGCCCTTGAGGGTGCGCTCCATCAGGGCGAACAGATCTTCGGCGCGTTCGGCATGGTCGATATGCGGGTAGGTCTTGTAGATGACGATGAGGTCGGCATTGTCGACGATGGTGTTGTCGACATGGCCGTGCAGGTCGAGTTCGATGCCGATGCGGGTCTTCTTGCCCACCAGATCGCGGGTCCGCTTGACCAGGTCGCCTTCGCAATCGTCATAGCCATCGGCGATCATCGCGCCATGCAGGTAATAGAGCACCGCATCCACCGGGCCGGCGGCGCGAAGATCGTCGAGGATGCGGTCGCGCATTGCCTCGTAATCGGCCTTGATGGTCGGGCCGGCCGGGTTGGCGAAAGCGAACAGGCTCTGGACCACCTCCCAGCCGCGCTCGAGGCCGCGCTCGCGCCAGATCTGCGGCGGCGCCGACCAGGGTGAGGGCGCAAAGGTCTCGACGTTGCGATCGGCCCAGAAACACTCCTTGAAATCGTCGATGCCGGTCGGGAACGAGGCGAAGGTGTTGGTCTCGGTGCCCAGGGTGGCGATGAACAGGCGCATGGCAATGGCGGTTCCGGGTGAAAGGTTGGCGGCAACCTTGGAAGCCCGGCGGGAGAGGGTCAATCACCGCCGGTTCCGCGATACGGAACATGGTTGTGCCGAAGTCCGAGGTCCCGTCTAAGCGTTATGCTAAAATCGGCGATCAGTGCAGAATATGTTCGCGCACAATTGCAGAAAAATAGAAACCTGTGCTATTGATATGGCGAAACGTAGCATGAGGATGCCATGCCGAACTGTGGTCCGGATCGGGCCTGGCGCAGCCGGGCGATTGCGCTGCTCGAGGCCGAGGGGCGGCGTTCGGCGGATACCCACCTGGTCGCGCTGAGCCTACCCGGTCTCGCCGGCATCGACATCTACCTCAAGGACGAATCCTCGCATCCAACCGGCAGCCTGAAGCACCGACTGGCGCGCTCGCTGTTTCTCTACGGCATCTGCAGCGGCCGGATTCGCGAGGGCATGACGCTGGTCGAAGCCTCCTCAGGTTCGACCGCGGTGAGCGAGGCCTATTATGCCCGGCTGCTCGGTCTCGATTTCTGCGCCGTGCTGCCGCGCACCACCAGCGCCAGCAAGGTCGAGGCGATCGAACTGCAGGGCGGGCGTTGCCACTTCGTCGAGCAGCCGGGCGCCATCTATACCGCGGCCGCCGAGCTCGCGGCGGCGTGCGGCGGGCACTATCTCGACCAGTTCACCTTCGCCGAACGGGCGACTGACTGGCGCGGCAACAACAATATCGCCGAGTCGATCTTCTCGCAGATGGCGCGGGAAAGGCACCCGGTGCCGGAGTGGATCGTGATGGGCGCCGGTACCGGCGGCACCTCGGCCACCATCGGCCGCTATATTCGCTATCGCTGCCTCGATACGCGGCTGTGCGTGCCCGATGTCGAGTTCTCGGCCTTCTATGATGGCTGGCTCCGTACCGATCGAACCGCCACGGCGTCGCGCGGCTCACGCATCGAGGGCATCGGGCGGCCGCGGGTGGAAGCCTCGTTCATCGGCGAGGTGATCGACGAAATGATCCGGGTGCCCGATGCGGCGTCGCTTGCCGGCATGCAGGTGCTGTCGCGACTGCTCGGCCGCCGCGTCGGCGCGTCGACCGGCAGCAACTTCGTCGGCGTCTGCTGGGCAGCGAGCCGGATGCGGGCGGAGGGGCGAGAAGGGTCGATCGTGTCGCTGATCTGCGACAGCGGCGAGCGCTATGCCGAGAGTTACTACAACCCGGCCTGGCTCAAGGCGCAGGGGTTAGACCCGGCGCCATATGTGGCGAGGCTCGAGAGTTTTGTCGCGGGCGGTGGGTCTGCGGGGGAGTTGCTGATGGGGATGGAAGTGGCGGGGAGCTGCGCGGCTTGACCTGCTGCCCCTCACCCGACCCTCTCCCCAGAGGGGAGAGGGGGCGATGGGGCACCGACCGTTCAAAGTGCGTCCCCTCTCCCCGCTGGGGAGAGGGCCAGGGTGAGGGGCAGGTCACGCTCTGAAGCACTACTTCCGTACGAACAACCCACCCGCGCCGACCGACATATTGGTCAGCTCGCGCTCGCCCGAACTCAGCCGCCAATCCAGCATCCTTCGGGCGTAGTCCAGCGCTACCTCGGTGTAGGCGGGGTCATTGGCGAGGTTAACCTGCTCGTGCGGGTCGTTGGCGATGTCGAACAGCAGCGGCGGCAGGGCGGCGAAGTGGACGTACTTGAACCTGTCATCGCGGATCGCCGCATAGGCGCATTGGTCGGAGGCGATGCCGAGCGCCGTTTCCGGCTTCTGGGTCCGCACGTCGCGGAAGTCATGCTCGAAATACACCGCGTTGCGCCAGTCGGGCGGGGTCTCGCCGCGCAGGAACGGGGTAAGCGAGGCGCCATCGCAGCTGCGCGGAACCTCGAGCCCGAGCCAGTCGAGCACCGTCGGCATCACGTCGATCGCCTGGGTGAAGGCGGCGATGCGCCGGCCGCGGGCGGCATCGGCTGCGGGGCGGGGATCGCGGATCACCAGCGGCAGGTGGAAGGCCGCGTCGAAGTAGATCTCCTTGCCCCAGACATAGTGCTCGCCCAGCACCTCGCCATGATCGGAGGTGACGATGATCAAGGTGCGCTCGTACTGGCCGGTGTCCTTCAGGTGCTGGATGATGCGCCCGAGCTGCGCATCCACCTCTGCGATCAGGCCGTAATAGGTGGCCCGCATCTGGCGGATCTCGAGCTCGTCGGCGGCGACCAGATCCTGAGGGTTGTGCTCGTCATAGGTGCTGGGCTGGCGGAGCGTGCCGATGGCGTAATTGAGCAGCGGGTGCTGCTCTCCCGCCTCGGCGGGCGAGGCGGCGCGGACCGGAAACTCCACGTCGGCAGGGTGCACCAGGCCGTTATAGGGCTCGGGCGCGATCAGCGGTGGGTGCGGGCGGTAGAAGACGAAATGCGCGAACCAGGGCTTGTCCCGCCGCACCAGCAGCCACTTGAGGAATTCATCGGTGAGGAAGGCGGTCTCGCTTTCCTCGGCCTTGAACAGTGTCGGAATGTAGCGGAAGCCGCGATCGGCGGGCTTTTCGAACCCCGGGCGGGGACGGAAGACGTCGTGACGGCCGGCGGGGAGATCATAGCCTTTGGCGATGAGGTCGGCGACCCACTGGTCCATATCTTCAGGCAGATGCAGCGGGGTGGAAAAGCCGGGCATCACCCCCTCGTCATAGGCGGTAAGCGCCGGATCGTTGGGGTGGAGGCCGCGCGGATCGGGCGTGGTGTCGGTGTAGCCGAACAAGGCCGGATCATAGCCGGCCTTGCGCGCCTCAAGCGCAATGTTGGTGTGGCGCCGGTCGAGCGGCGTGCCGTTCCGCCCCGAGCGGTGGTTCATCAGATACTGCCCGGTCAGAAGGCTGGTGCGCGAGGGGCCGCAGGGCGTGCACTGGCCGAAATGCCGGGTGAAGGTCACGGCATCGGCCATCAGCGCATCGAGGTTGGGCGTCCTGGCGTTGGGGTGCCCGAGCGCCGAGATGCAGTCGCCGCGCCATTGGTCGGCGCAGATCAGGAGGATGTTGGGGCGATCGGTCATCGGGCTCTCCGAAAAGCGGGAGCATTGATGCCCTAAAGTCGACGCTTCGGGGAGTAGGGGCTGTCGGGATTGACGTCGAAATCGACGTCACGGACGCATGGTTGCGACGCGGAGTGGCTCCCCGCTCCAGTGAGCCACGGACCGTCGCGGAGCACGACGTCGCTGACCTTGCTAAGCGTGAAGCAACGCCACTCCCCTCCCGCGGGCAAGTTCGAGTTGGTTTCCCCGGCGAACTGGTAGGCCAGGGACTTCTCCTCACCGTCGGTATGTCCAAGGATTGCCGGGCAGATCTCGCGCCGACGTCCGCCATAGGTGCAGACGATCTGTTGCCTTGCCGCCATCGCCTCGCGGAACAGCTCGTAGGTATCGCTCGGCATCAGCAGGCCGGGACGTTGACGGCGAGGCCGCCCTGGCTGGTTTCCTTGTAGCGCTCGCTCATATCGGCGCCGGTCTGGCGCATGGTCTCGACGCAGACATCGAGCGACACCTTGTGCGTGCCGTCGCCCTTCATCGCCAGCGAGGCGGCCGTTACCGCCTTCACCGCGCCGAAGGCGTTGCGCTCGATGCAGGGAATCTGCACCAGTCCGGCGACCGGGTCGCAGGTCATTCCCAGGTGATGTTCGAGCGCGATCTCGGCGGCGTTCTCCACCTGCGCAGGAGTGCCGCCCATGGCGGCGCAGAGCGCCGCCGCCGCCATGGCCGATGCCGAGCCGACTTCGCCCTGGCAGCCGACTTCGGCGCCGGAGATCGAGGCATTGTGCTTGATGATGCCGCCAATGGCGGCGGCGGTCAGCAGCATGTCGTGGATGCTGGCGCGCGAGGCGCCGGCCTCGAACTGCTGGTGGTATTTCAGCACGGCCGGAATGACGCCGGCGGCGCCATTGGTCGGCGCGGTCACCACCCGGCTGCCGGCGGCATTCTCCTCGTTCACCGCCATGGCGAAGACGCTGAGCCAGTCATTGCCGGCGAGCGGTCCGAGTTCGTTGCGCTGCCAGGCCGTCTGCAACTGCTGATGGATCGCCTTGGCGCGGCGGTTGACGTTGAGCCCGCCGGGCATGATGCCATCGGTGCGAAGCCCGCGCTCGATGCAGCCATCCATCGCGGCCCACAGCCGGTCGAGCCCCTGTTCGAGCCCCCGCCGGCCGATCCGCGCCTCCTCGTTGGCGCGCTTCATCTGGGCGATGGAGAGGCCGGAATCGCGAGCCATGGCCAACATCTGAGCGGCATCGCCGAAGGGGTAAGGGACATTGGCCGCGTCGGCCTTCACCTCGCCGCGCGCCAGCTCCGCTTCGCTGACGACGAAGCCGCCGCCGATCGAATAGTAGACCCGGCGCAGCAGCAGCGTGCCGTCGGCATCATAGGCATAGAACTGCAGGCCATTGGTGTGGCCGGGCAGCCGCTCCTGCTTGTCGTAGATCAGGTCGAGCGCCGGCCGGAAGCGATAGGCCGGGTGTCCCTCGGGATGCACCAGGCCCTCGGCCTCGACCCCGGCGACGATCGCATCGATCCTGTCGGGATCGACGGTATCAGGTGCAAAACCTGAAAGCCCCAGCACCACGGCGCGGCCGGTGCCGTGACCGACACCGGTGAACGCCAGGGAGCCATGGAGGCTCGCCTTCAGCGCCGTCACCACGGCGTGGCGCGGGCGCGGCCAATCGCCGGTGCGGAGCTCGTCGAGGAACCGGTTGGCGGCCGTCATCGGCCCCATGGTGTGCGAGCTCGATGGCCCGATGCCGATCTTAAAGACGTCGAAAACCGAGAGGAACATCAGGCCTCACATATGGTGCGGCGGCACCATAGCGACAACGCCCCTGAGCCGCTACTCGTGCGGCTTCAGGGTCTGCCAGCGGCAACGCCGCCGACCCGCTACTCGTGCGGTTTCAGCGTCTGCATCAGCTTGGTCGGATCGGTCGAGGGCGTCGGGATGGCGACGCCGATGGCAGTGAGGGTGTAGCGCACCCGACGCAGCGCCTCGCGACCGCGGGCCCCGAGTTGCTGCGCCACACCCGAAGCGAGGGTGTCGATCACCGCCATATGGGCATAGCGCGACGGCGTCGGCACCAGCACGTTGTCATCCTCGGGGATGACGATGGGGATGACGATGCCGGCGGCTTTCGCCAGCGGCGTGCCGGGGCGGGTCAAGGCGATGGTGGCGGCCCCGAACGAGGCGGCGATCTGGATCGCCTCGACCACGGCTTTCGATTGCCCGCTATTGGAGATGGCAAAGGCGACATCGCCCGGCTGCAGGGTCGAGGCCGACATGCGCTGCTGGTGGCCGTCGGTGTAGGCGGCGACCGGCAGCCCCAGCCGGAACAGCCGGAGCTTGGCATCCTCGACCATGACCGCCGAGCCGCCGCCCTGGCCATAGATGTCGAGCCGGCGCCCTCTCGCGATGGTGTCGATGGCGCGGCCGACCGCGGCCGTGTCGAGCTGCTCGAGGCAGGCCTGCACGGCATTGGCGGCGCGCAGCATCACCGATTGGGCGAGCTGGCCGATATCGTCGGAGAACACCCGGTCGGAACGGAGATAGACCGCCGCCACCGTCATGGTGCTGGCGAGGCTGATCTTGAAATCGTTGAACGAGGCGCAGCCGACCGAGCGACAGAAGCGGGTCACCGTCGGCTGGCTGACCCCGGCCTTGGCCGCGAGTTCGGCGATGGTCAGCCGCGTCGCCGCCTCGAAATCCAGCTGCACCGCCGCTGCCACTTGCCGCTCGGCCGGCGACAGCTCGGGCTCGGCCCGCTGGATGCGCGAGACGATGTCGATGGCGGGCTCGTCGGTTGCGGTCCTCGCGGCGCGGCGGTTGGCCATGTCGATCGCTCCAATGACTGAAACTGAATTACAGTATTGGGCGGATCCTGGCCAGTCCGATCATCTGTCGATCCACAGTGTGGAACGGTCTGGCGCTCCCGCGGGTGGCTTCGCCATGGTCCAGAGTCCTGCGCTGCTTCCGAACTTGGCCGGCACAGCAGAATCCAGTTGCGACCCCGCTGGTTCTGTAACATGATTTCAGAAATGGGGAGTTTGCGGCAGGGGAGGCCATCGTCATGGCGGTGTTCGAGTTCGACCATGTGGGGATCACGACATCGGTGCCGCAGCCAAGCGAGGACTGGGTCGAGGCGAGCCGTATCTGGGTGACCAACCCGCGCAATCACCCCGAGCATATCGAGTTCCTGCGCTACGAGCCGGACAGCACCGTACCGGCGGAAGTGCGCGACAACCCGCATGTTGCCTATCGGGTCGATGATCTCGCGCCGCACCTGGCCGCGCCCGGCGTCGAAGTCCTGATCCCGCCGTTCATCGTCGGCGATTTCCTCGAAGTGGTGTTCGTGAAGAAGCACGGCATGGTGTTCGAGTACATGCGCTACCTCAAGGACGGGTGGTTCGGGAACTGAGGCGCAGACCACCGACGCGGACGAGCATTTGAAGGAGCAAGCATGAGCGGCGCATTCACCGGCAAGACCATCGCCATCACCGGCGCGGCAGGCGGCATCGGCCAGTGGCTTTGCCGGTTCTTCGGCGAAGAGGGGGCGACCATCGCAGCGCTCGATCGCAGCGACAAGGTGCACGCGCTGGCCGAAACGCTCGGCAAGGATGGGATCACGGTGAAGCCGGCGGTGGCCGATATCGCCGATGCCGGCGCGGTGGCTGCGGCGTTCAAGGGGTTCGGCGAGGTGGATATCCTCATCAACAATGCCGGCGGCACGCGCCACGCCACCTTCGAAAAGACCGACCCGGCCGGCTGGGACGAGGACATGGCCGCCAATGTCGGCGGCGCCTATGCCTGCGCCCACGCGGTGCTGCCGCAGATGGTCGAGCGGCGCTCGGGCAATATCGTCAATGTCGGCTCGGTCAACGGCCTCGCGGCCTTGGGAGATCCGGCTTACAGCGCCTCGAAGGCGGCGATGATCTCGCTCACTCGCTCCCTGGCGCAGGAATACGGCCGCTACGGCATCCGCGCCAATATCGTCCTGCCCGGCACGGTGCGCACCCCGGTCTGGGACGAGCGCAAGGCCAAGGATCCGAACGTCCTGAAGACGCTGGAGCGCTGGTATCCGCTGCGCCGCATCGTCGAGCCTTACGAGGTGGCTCGGGTGATCGCCTTTCTCGCCTCGGACGCGGCCAGCGCCGTCACCGGCGCAGCGATCCCGGTCGATTGCGGGCTGACATCGGGTAACATCGTGATGGCGCGCGAGCTGACGCTCGAGGATTTCTGACAGGCATTCAGCCTCAGTCCATTTTCTTTTGAGGGGGTCGTTTTGGACAAGCTGCGTATCGGCATTATCGGGCTCGGCTGGTTCGGCGAAATTCACGCCGAGACTATCGTCGGGGTGCCCAACCTGGAACTCAAGGCGCTCTGCACCCGCACCGAAGATCGGCTGCAGGAACTGGGCAACAAGTTCGGCGTCAAGAAGCTCTATCGCGACTATCACGACATGCTCGCCGACCCGGAGATCGACGCGGTGTCGATCTGCACCATGTGGGACCAGCATACCGAGCCGGCGATCGCGGCGCTCAAGGCCGGCAAGCATGTGTTCCTCGAAAAGCCGATCGCTTCGACGGTCGAGGATGCCAACAAGATCATCGCGGCCTCGAAGGGCGCCAAGGGCATCCTGTTCATCGGCCATATCGTGCGCTTCAACCCGCGCTACCGCATGGCCAAGCAGGCGATCGCCGAGGGGCGTATCGGCAAGGTGGTGGCGCTGTCGTCGCGCCGGAACATTCCGGCCGCCTGGACCCCGACCATCCTCAACAAGATCGGCCCGATCGTCGGCGACGCCATCCACGACACCGACATAATGCTGTGGCTGACCGGCGACAAGATCGTCTCGGCCTATGCGCAGACCGTCGACGTGCGCGGGCTGAAGCACCCCGATATCGGCCAGACCATGTTCCGCTTCGCCGGCGGCGCCACGGCGACGCTCGAGACGGTGTGGTGCATGCCGACGCAGACGCCGTTCGATATCGACGAGCGCATGTCGATCATCGGCACCGAAGGCATCATCCACGTGCAGGACACCTTCCCGCCGCTCGGCATCGTCGATGCCAACAAGCTGCACTCCCCGGACATCACCTACTGGCCGATGTTCGAAGGGGTGCGAGGCGGGGCGCTCCGCGAGGAGTTCAACTATTTCGCCGGCTGTGCGCTGAGCGGCACGACGCCGAAGATCGGCGCGCCGGAGGATGCGGCGGCGGCATTGCGGGCGACGCTGGCGGCGGAAGAGTCGGCGCGGACGGGGAATGTGGTGCGGATCGGGTAGGGCGCTGAACTTGCAGTCGGGACTCCCTCTCCCGTTTACGGGGGAGGGGGGACCAGCCGACAGGCTGGTGGGAGGGGGGAGCCGCACACTCGGACCGTGGGTTGACGCCCCCGCTCTCTCAGTCGGCAAACGCCCACGCACTGTCAGTGCGCGGCTGGGGCAGGGGCGAGCGCGTGGGGCACCCCCCTCCCACCACGCTTTCGCGTGGTCCCCCCTCCCCCGCAAGCGGGAGAGGGTGCGCCGACTGCTCGCCTTAGCGCGGACCGCTAGTGCGCATGCCCGTGATGGCGGCCGATAAGAAAGCTCTCCTCGAACGGGCGGCGGCTGACTTCCATGGATTTGCCGGCGAGGTACACCGACACCGGCTGCAGCAGGCTCGAACCCTGCCTGCGTTTGCCGACCACGTCCTGGAACACGTAGTTGCTGTCATATTGCTTGAGCACAGTGATGTCGGCGACGGTGCCGACGCCGAGATGGCCGAGCTCGGGCTTTTGGATCGCAAGGGCAGGGCGGCTGGCCGACATGCCGATCACTTCGGGCAGCGACAGGCCGCAATTGAGCAGCTTGCTCATGGTGTGCAGCAGGTCGTAGCCCGGGCCTTCGACAGCAATGACGTGCACGTCCGACGAGATGACGTCGGGCTTGAAGCCATCCTTCAGCGCCGCCTCGGCGCTGTCATAGCCGAAGGCGCCCATGCCGTGGGCGATGTCGAACAGCACGCCGCGCTGGCGCGCCTTGAGCACCGCATCGATGACCTTGCCGTCGGGGCCGATGGCCGAGTTGGGGTCGGGACGGTAGCAATGGGTGAGGATGTCGCCCGGCCGCAGCATATCGACCACGTCGGCATAACTCGGCGGCGCGGTGCCGATATGGGTCATCAGCGGCAGGTTCAACGCATTGGCGGCTTCGAGCGCCATCTCGAGGGCGCCAAGGCCCAGCTCGCCGGTCACCGGGCCGCCGATGCGCACCTTCACGCCGATGATGCGGTCACGGTTGGCCTCGACCTTGGCCACGCACTTATCCACCGGCAGCATCGAGCGCAGCGTCGCCTCGCCGATCGAGACGCCCTTGTCGAAGCCGAAAATGCCCGGGAAGGAAATGTTGAGGAAGGCGAAGATCCGGTACGGCGAGTGGATCATCACGTAGTCGCGGAAACCGTCATAGTTGCCGGCGCCGGCGCTGCCGGCATCGACCAGCGTGGTGCAGGCGGAGCGACGGGCGATGAAGCCGGGGTCGACGCTGAGCGAGGTCGCCTTGTGGTAGACATGGGTGTGGATGTCGATCAGCCCCGGCGCGACGATGGCGCCGCTGACGTCCTCGACCTTGGCCCCCGCCGTCGGCAGGTCCTTGCCCAGCGCGGCGATCCTGCCGGCCTTGATCGCGACATCGAACACCCCGTCTATGCCGTTGCGCTCGTCAAGGACGCGGCCGCCCCTGAGCACGATATCGAAGCCCTGTCCGGCTGCCGGTGAAGTCATCGATGGTCTCCGCTTGGGGTATGGGGCAACAGCGGCGGGCAGGCGCCCGCCGGTTGCGTCACGCTGATCCGGTGGGTCTCAGGCCAGTTCGACGACGCGCTTCTCGTTGATCGACTGCTCGGCCGCAAGCACGATGCGCAGGCTGTTCACCGCCGCATCCATCGACTCGGTGAGGTCGAGGTCTTCCTGGATGGCTTTGAGGAAGAACGCCTGCTCGCGGTCGCAGAGCTCCTGGTGGTTGGGTTCGTCGGTCATGACGAAGATCTCGTCCTTCTTGGCGAAGCTCTTGTCCCCCGGCTGCACCTCGGCGTGGTGGTACTGGATGGCGTCGGTCTTGGTATGCTGGTCGATATTGGAGGAGTCCGAGACACCTTCCTTGTGCGCCTTGGGGTTGGGGACGATGGAGACGGCGCCCTTGGGGCCGACCACGTCTTTCACGAAATAGGCGACCTCGCTCATCATCGGGCCCCAGCCGGCCTCGTACCAGCCGACCGAGCCGTCATCGAACTCGACATGGAGGTGCCCGTAATTCTGCTTGTCGGCCTCGGCCCACAATTTGGCGCCGATGCCGTGCACCCGTACCGGCCTGGCCTTGGTCATCTGGCACATCACGTCGACATAGTGGACGCCGCAATCGACGATCGGGATCAGCGAGTCGATCAGGTTCTTGTGCCAGTCATAGGTCGGGCCGCCCGACTGCTGGTTGAGGTTGAGCCGCATGACCAGGGGTTTGCCCAAGGTCTGGGCGAGCTCGGTGAACTTCACCCAGCTGGGGTGGACGCGCAGGATATAGCCCAGCACCAGCTTCCTGTTTTTCTCGCGCGCCAGCTTCACCACCGCTTCGGCGTCGGCGATGTTGGTGGCGAGCGGCTTTTCCATGAATACATGGGCCCCGGCGTTGATCGCCTTGATGGCGTATTCGGCGTGTGTGTTGGGCCACGAGTTGATCGACACCGCATCGGGCCTCGCCACCCGCAGCGCCTCGTCGTAGTCCTCGAACAGCGGATAGCCCTTGAGCTCATCCGGAATGGGCCTGGATTTGATCGAGCGGCTCATCAGCCCGACGATCTCGAAGCCCGGATTACGGTGATAGGCACTCGCATGCGATGCGCCCATATTGCCGAGCCCGACGACCAGAACCTTTACCACATTGGCCATCCGGCCCTCCCCATCCGCTTATGCGTGTTCGGCCGTATGGCCGTGAAATTTTGGTCAGTGTCACCGGCGTCATCCCCGCGAAGGCGGGGACCCAGTGCGGTCTCTCAGCCTCCACAGGTGCTGCTCAATCCCACTAGGTTCCCGCCTTCGCGGGAATGACGCCGGTGGAGGGCGTGGGCAGCGAGACACTGCCCACGCTGATCACATGAGATCAGGCCGGAACGGCCTGGTCGAACAGGTGCGCCTTGACGTTGTCGACGTCGATCGCCTTGAAGGCGTCGCTCAGCACGTAGGCATCGGCATCGGCCTTGACCTTGTCGTGGTCGAAGTCGTTGGCAGCAGCGATGCAGGCGTTGGTGCAGACGTCCTCGGCCTTGACGGCGTTGGTGATCTGCTTGAGCTCGTGGATCTTGTCGAAGAAGGTCTGCCAGGCGGTCATGTCGTGGTCGCCCCAGCCGGCGCGCTTCGACATGTCGCCACGGAAGACGTTGATCTGCTGCAGGATCGAGGTGGTGCCCAGCTCCGGCCCGATATTGGAGGCGAGGGTGGGGAACTGCTCGAACACCGCCTCAACCGCAGCGCGCGGGTTGTGGTAGGCGAACTCGAGACCCATGGCCCAGCCCTTGAGGTACTTGTCGAGGAAGGCCTTCTTGTCCGGGTCGTCGAGGTCGGCAGCGCGGACCACGAAGGTGTTGGCAAACAGGGGCGAGTGCTGCACGCCCAGCCAGTACTCGAACTCGAGCCCGTTGCCGATCCACTCGGCGCGCAGGCCCTCCCAGCTCAGGGCCGCATCGCCCTGGCCGGCGGCCAGAGCCGTGCCCCAGGTCGGCCAGCCGGCCTCGACATACTTCACCTTGGAGATGTCGACGCCCTGCACGGCGAGCATCGGATCGACGATCGACTGCCAGGCCGCCGAGCCCAAGAGGATGGTCTTGCCCTCGAGCGTCTTCAGGTCGTTGGTGCCGGTGCCCTTGCGGAAAGCGAGGCTGAAGGTATCGAGCGCGCCCATGTGGAAGGCCGATTTCAGCTTCATGCCGTTCTGGAGCGCGAACGAGAACACGCCCGGCGAGGGGAAGCCCATGTCGGCCTGGCCGACATCGACGAACTTCACCGTCGCGGTGCCGTCGGACGGGCCGGGCTGCATGTCGGTCGCGACCTCGAGGCCATCGAAATAGCCCATCTTCTTGCCGATCCAGTACGGATAGTCGTCGAGCACTTCGAGCGTGCCGCGCGGCGAGATCCAGGTGAACTTCGGATAGGGCGCGGCGCTGGCGCGGCCGATGCCGCCGAGCGCCGAGGCGGTCACCACACCGGCTGCGGAAACCTGCAGGAAGGTGCGGCGGCTCATGCCGCTGGAGGAGAACTTGGTCATTCAATCATACCCCTGTTGATGGATCGTCCCTTAGTCCCTTGGAGCGGGGCGGCTGTTCTGTCCGCCGTCCTCACCCCCAAATTCGATGTGGCGGTCCGGGCCTCCCTCGACCCCGATCGTCGCACCATGCTCCGCTGCCAATTCCTCCGGCAGCGGACCGTTCGTCAGGCCTCCCAGCTCGCGTATTTCTTCCCGAGCAGGAAGAAGAGCACGTAGATCAGGATGCCGAGGATCGAGAGGATCAGGACCACCGCGAAGAACTGCGGCATCTGGATCATCGATGAGTAGGAGGTGAGCCGGTTGCCCAGCCCGAAGCCGCCGCCGACCATCTCGGCGCCGACCGCGGTCAGGAGCCCGAAGATCGAGCCGACCATCAGGCCGACGAAGATCATCGGCAGCGCCATCGGCGCCCGCACCTTCCAGAAGATCTGCAGCGTCGAGGCGCCATAGGAGCGGGCCAGCGCGATCTTGCCGCGATCGACCCGGCGGAAGCCGGTGGCGGCGTTGATCATCACCATCGGGCCGGCGGCGAGCGCCACCGCGATGATGCGCGGCTCGTAGCCGAAGCCGAAGCGCAGGATCAGCAGCGGCACCAGCGCCAGCATCGGCGTGGTCACCAGCAAGAGGATGTACGGGGTGATGATCTTTTCGGCGAACGGGAACTGGGTGATCACCGCCGCGAGGATCAGGCCGACCACGGCGCCGATGCCGAAGCCGACGAACAGCTCGACCAGAGTGTGCCCCAGATGCGGCAGGATGAAGGGGAAGTCGGTCACCAGCGCGACGGCAATCTCGCTCGGCTTGGGCAGCACGTATTGCGGCACGGCGAAGATGTTGAGCAGCAGCTCGGTGCCGCCGATGATCACCACGGCGACGAGCACGATGGCCAGCACCTCGCCCATCGACTTGATGCCGGGGCCGGAGGTGAGGGCGGACATGTTGGTGATGCCGACTTCACTGTCGCCGCCGGCGGATTTCTTGAACTCGGGAATGGCGTCGGTTTCGCTCATCTCAATCTCTCTCACGCCACCTGAGCCGGCTGGGCCGACGCGCTCGGGAAACGGCTCTGCTGCGTGCCGACGATTTCCGCCTTGATGGCGTTGGTGAGGTCGAAGACCTCCTTGGTCGACATGATCTCGAGCGAGCGCGGGCGCGGGAACGGGACTTCGTGGATATTGGCGACCCGGCCGGGTCGCGGGCTCATCACCACCACGCGGTCGGAGAGGAAGATGGCTTCCTCGATCGAGTGGGTGATGAGGACGATGGTGGTTCTGGTATCGAGCCAGATTTCCTCGACCAGCCGGTTCATCTCCTCGCGGGTGAAGGCGTCGAGCGCGCCGAACGGCTCGTCCATCAGCAGCACCGAAGGCTTGTAGCTGAGGGCGCGGACCAGAGCCGCGCGCTGCTGCATGCCGCCCGACAACTCGCGGGGGAAGCGCCCGCCGAAGCCTTCGAGGCCGACGCGGTTCAGCAGCTCATCGATCCAGACGCGGTCGGGCTTGGTGCCCTTGATCTCGAAGGGGAAGTTGATGTTGGCGTCGAGATTGCGCCAGGGCAGGAGGTTGGCCTCCTGGAAGACCATGCCGATCTCGGGATTGGGGCCGGTGACCGGCTTGCCGTCGAGCAGCACTTCGCCGGAGGTGAGGCCGTGCAACCCCGACATCGACCACAACAGCGTGGTCTTGCCGCAACCGGAAGGGCCGACAATCGACACGATCTCGCCGTCCATCACGTCGAGCGAGCAGCGATCGATCGCCAACAGGTCACCCGAGCGGGTGTTGTAGACCTTGGTGGCGCCCCTTACCCGTAGTTTCGGTTGCTTGGAATCTCCAGCTGTCATCGCCCCTCGCGCTGCCCCGTATCAGACTATGGAACGGCTTCCGGGCGCTCCCTGTTGCGCCCTCATCCCCGTCCGTAAGCCAGTCTGTAACTATCCTACTTTCCGAGTCAAGCGGCTGTCGGATTAGTTTCATCGTTCGCAGATAACTGCCGATTTCGCAGGCATCTTGGCGCTTGCGTCGTGTGTAAGTTTCCTACATTGTGCCGCGAAACGGGCGGCGAGGCACCGCCGGCGAGGCGTTTTCCGGGTAGGGCATTGGCTGGTCAGAAATGATAGAAGTCGCGTCGGACCCAACAGCCGGAAGGCCGGATATGCGCAAGCCCAGGCGCGATGACACAAGCAGTGAAGGCTACGCCAAGCCGATCCCCGACATCCTGTCGCAGATCAAGGATTCCTACAGCGAACTCCGGCCGGCCGAGCGGCGGGTCGCCGACGTGGTGCTGGCCGATGTCACCTTCTCAGTCGATGCCTCGAACGCCGAGATCGCGCGGCGCGCCGAAGTCAGCGAGCCGACGGTGACCCGCTTCTGCCGCGCCATCGGGTGCGACGGGGTGCGCGATTTCAAGCTGAAGCTGGCGCAAAGCGTCGTGGTGGGGCGGCTCTATCTCGCGCCGGCGCCGCCGGCCGGCGATGTCAGTTCCAATGCCTCGCCGCTCTGGACCGAAGTGTTCGGTGAGGCGCGCAACGCGCTCAACCTGGTCGAGCGGCAGATCGACCCGCTCGACATCGTGCGCGCCGCCGAGCTGGTGGCCAGTGCCCACCAGGTGCTGGTGTTCGGGCTGGGGGGGAGTTCCACCTCGCTGGCGCTCGAAACGCAGAACCGGTTGTTCCGATACGGCGTGGTGGTCAGCGCCCATTCCGATCCCTACGTGATGAAGATGACGGCTTCGACCTTGAAGCCGAACGATCTGGTGATCGCCATTTCGGGCACCGGGCGCACCCGCGAAGTGGTGGAGGCGGTGCAACTCGCCAAGCACTACCGGGCCAAGGCGATCTGCATCACGGCGCCCGACACCGACCTCGCCGCGACGGCCGACGTGGCGCTCACCGTCGATATCCCGGAATTCCCCGACCCGCTGAAGCCCACCGCTTCGCGCTATGCCTTCCTCGCCATCATCGACCTCGTTTCGAGCGCCGTCGGCACCCGGCTCGATCCCGATGCGCGCGAGACGCTGCGCCGGATCAAGTACACCGTGCTGAACCATCGCAAGGGCCGGGTGCTGGAGCCGTTGGGCGACTGAGTTTTCTTGTGGTGTGTTCCGGGCGGTTCTCCCGCCGTCCATAGTTGGGGTTTACTGATGCACGATACTGCAGCCGTGGCAGCGGCGACGGCCTGGCTTGGCATGTTCAGCGAAACGCTGGCCAAAGGCGACATCGCCGCGACGCTCGAGCTGTTCGCCGAGGATTGCTACTGGCGCGATATCGTGGCGTTCACCTGGAACGTCAAAACGATGGAAGGCAAGCCCGCCATCGCGGCCATGCTCGAGGCGACGCTTGCGGGCACCAGGCCATCCGGCTGGCAGGTGGAATCGGCATCCGGCGCACATTCGGAGCCGCTCACCGCGTGGTTCAGCTTCGCTACGGCGGTGGGGCAGGGGCGTGGCATCTTCACGCTGGAGGGCGGCAAGTGCCGCACCATCCTCACCACGCTGCAGGCGCTCGATGGGCATGAGGAGGCGATCGGCTTCACCCGCGCCATGGGCGTGCGCCACGGCGCCGACCGCAATCGCGAGACGTGGTCGGAAGCCCGGGCACGCGAGGAGGCGTCGTTCGGGGCCGGCGCCGACCCCTATTGCCTGATCATCGGTGGCGGCCAGGGCGGCATCATGCTGGGGGCGCGGTTGAAGCAGCTCGGCGTTCCCACCGTCATCGTCGAGAAGAACGCCAAAGCCGGCGACTCCTGGCGCAACCGCTACCGCTCGCTCGTGCTGCACGATCCGGTCTGGTACGACCATCTGCCCTATGTGCCGTTCCCGGCGCACTGGCCCGTCTTTACGCCCAAGGACAAGATGGGCGACTGGCTGGAGATGTACGTCAAGGTGATGGAGCTCAGCTACTGGGGCAGCACCGAGTGCATCTCGGCGAAGTTCGACGCGGCGGAACAGCGCTGGACGGTCGAACTGATGCGCGACGGTAAGCCGCTTACGCTCAAGCCGACGCAACTGGTGTTCGCTACCGGCGCCTACGGGCCGCCGAAGTTCATTCCGCTACCGGGGGCGACCGGCTTCAAGGGCGAGATTCTGCACTCCAGCCAGTATTCGGATGGCTCCAGGTACAAGGGCAAGCGCGCGGTGGTGATCGGCGCGGCCAGCTCGGGGCACGACGTCTCGGTGGACCTCTGGGAAGCCGGCGCCGAGGTCACCATGGTGCAGCGCTCGCCGACCACGGTGGTACGCTCCGAAACGCTGATGGAGCTCGCCTTCGATACCTATTCGGAAGCGGCGGTCGCTGCCGGGATCGACGTCGACACGGCCGACCTCCTCGGTGCCGCGACGCCATTCGCGTTGCAGCCGGCAAAGCAGCGGGCGCTCTATGACAGGATCCGGGCGCGCGACGCGGCGTTTTACGACAGGCTCCGCGCCACCGGCTTCCTGCTCGATTTCGGCCCCGACGAGACAGGGCTGATGATGAAGGCCTACCGCACGGGGTCGGGCTATTATGTCGATGTCGGCGCCTCGCAACTGATCATCGACGGCGAGATCGGGATCAAGGCAGGGGTGGAGATCGAGACGCTCACCCCCGAGGGCATCCGGTTCGCCGACGGCAGCGAGATCGCGGCCGATGTCATCATCCAGTCGACCGGCTTCCAGTCGATGCATGAGGTGGTGGCCAAAATCGTGTCGCGCGACGTGGCCGACGAGATCGGCACCTGCTGGGGGCTGGGCTCGGGCACCCGCAACGACCCTGGGCCGTGGCACGGCGAACTGCGCAACATGTACAAGCCCGTGGCGCAGGACAACCTGTGGTTCCAGGGCGGCAACCTGGCGCTGAGCCGCTTCTTTTCGAAGTTCGTGGCGCTGCAGATCAAGGCGCGCATGGAAGGGCTTGATACGGCGGTGTATCGAACGCCGCTGTAGTGCGGCTTCTAGCCAAGTTGTCGTCCGCGCCCGTCCACCGGCGGTTATGCACAGCCGCCTGCCGCAGTGCCGCCATCATTATCCACCCGATCGGCGCCGGCGACAGCTGTGCGATCAAGGACTTGGCGCCAGTGACATCTGATTGTCACCGAGGTGTCATCGCCCGTTCACCGGGCTGAAATCCAACCGTCAAGGTCACCGACTAGGAGTGCGCCGCTCGAGAAATCGACCGGCATTCCAATTCCTCGGAGACCATCAACATGAAATCCAATTGGCTGCTCAGCGCAGCACTGGGCGCGACCGCCCTGACGTTCGCCAGCGCCGCCCCCGCTGCCGCCGCGACCAAGTTCGAGTTCTGGTACGGCCTTTCGGGCGACCTCTCCGAACGTGTGCAGGAAATGTGCTCGCGGTTCAACGCTTCGCAGGCCGACTACGAGATCGTCTGCGTCAGCCAGGAGAACTACGAGAACAACCTGCAGAACACGATCGCCGCGTTCCGCGCCAACAAGCAGCCGACCGTCACCCAGATCTCGGACGGCGGCGTGGTCGACCTGATGCTCTCGGGCGCGTTCCTGCCCGTCAAGCAGCTGATGGAAGAGAACGGCTACACGATCGACTGGTCGAACTATTTCTCGGGCATCGCGTCGTATTTCTCGACCTCGAAGGGCGAGCTGCTCGCCATGCCGTTCAACTCCTCGACGGCCATGTACTACTACAACACCGACGCGCTGAAGGCCGTCGGCTTCGATGGCCTGCCCGAGACCTGGGAGCAGGTTGAAGACGTCGCCCGCAAGATGAAGGCCGCCGGCTATGCGTGCCCGATCGCGTTCGACCCGACCGGCCAGTGGCAGTGGTGGGAGCAGTTCTCGGCCATCCACAACCAGCCGATCGCCTCCAAGGGCAACGGCTATGGCGGGCTCGACGCCGAAGTCGAGTTCAACAAGGGCAAGTTCGTCCAGCAGCTGGCCTGGTTCAAGAAGATGTTCGACGAGGGCCTGATGGTCCACAAGTCGAAGGCCGCCGGCCAGACCGCCAACGAAGCCTTCACCGCCGGCGACTGCCAGATGACCTCGTCGTCGATCGCCGACCACGGCTCGTTCTCCAAGCAGGCCAAGGACGGCGTGCACTGGGATGTCGCCATGCTGCCGATCTGGGCCGGCACCGAGCGCCACAACTCGCTCGTCGGCGGCGCCGCGCTCTGGACCCTCAAGGGCAAGTCGGCGGAAGAGTACAAGGGCGCTGCGGCGTTCTACAACTTCATCGCCCAGCCGGCCGAAGTGCAGCACTGGTCGACCATCACCGGCTACATCCCCGTCACCAACAGCGGTTTTGAGTCGATGAAGGCCGCGGGCTTCTATGACGCCGCCCCGTACAAGGGCCGCGAACTCGCCATCAAGTCGCTGACCTTCACCCCGGTTGGCGAATACACCCGCGGCGTTCGCCTGGGCAATTTCGGCGCGGTGCGCAAGGAAATCCAGAACGCCATGCAGGCCGTGCTGTTCGACGGCGTCGATCCGCAGAAGGCCCTCGATGATGCGGCGACGCGCTCCAACGAAGTGCTGCGCAAGTTCGAGCAGACCTACAAGGGTCAGCAGCTCCCCTGATCTGACGATCTGAACTGCGCCCGGGCGGCAGCCGCCCGGGCGTCTTGCTTTTTGACGAACAGGACTCCTGCCCATGGAACGACGCGCGGTATACCGCAACAAGGTGCTGCCCTGGCTGCTGATCGGCCCGCAGCTGCTGCTGGTGCTGGTGTTCTTCTACTGGCCGACCTCGCAGGCGCTCTACTGGGCCTTCACCCTGGAACAGCCCTGGGGCGGCGGGAACCTGTGGGCCGGCCTCGACAACTTCCTCTACATCTTCCGTGATGACCGCTACTGGGGCACCGTGCTGCGCTCGGGCTTCTACGCGCTCGCCGCGACCGGGCTCTCGATGCTGGTGGCGCTCACCCTCGCCAGTTTCGTCGACCGGGCGCTGAAGGGCACCAAGCTGTTCCAGTCGGTGTTCATCTGGCCCTACGCGATCGCGGCGCCCGCCGCGGGCGTGGCCTTCCGCTTCATCTTCTCGCCCGAAGCGGGGCTGGTCGGCGCCATCAACGACATCTGGCCCGGGGTGTGGGACCCGGCGACCAACGGCATCCATGCGCTCGCCATGGTGATCGTCTGCCATGCCTGGCTCGGCATCGGCTACAACTTCGTGTTCTTCCTTGCCGCGCTGCAGATGATCCCGCGTTCGATCAACGAAGCCGGCGCCATGGATGGGGCGCGGCCGTTCCGGCGCATGCTCGACCTGCAGCTGCCGCTGATCGCGCCGACGGCGTTCTTCCTGCTCATCATGAACATCATCTCAAGCTTCACCGACAGTTTCGGGCTGATCGACACCATGACCGAAGGCGGCCCGATCGGGCAGACCGAGGTGATGGTCTACAAGATCTATGTCGATGGCTTCAAAGGCCTCGACTACTCGGGCGCCGCTGCCCAGTCGATCATCCTGATGCTGCTCGTCATCGGCCTCACGTTCATCCAGTTCAAATGGGTGGAACGTCGCGTGCACTACAACTGAGGGCCGGTCCATGATCGAACGTTCCCCCTTCTTCGACGCCCTCACCTATGCGGTGATGATCATCGGGCTCATCCTCGTGATCATCCCGTTCTGGGTGGTGATCGTCGCCGCCTCGCAGTCGCTGCAGGAAGTCAGCCAGGTGCCGATTTCGCTGCTGCCGAGCAACCAGCTCTGGACCAATCTCAGCGAGGCCTGGGCGCGCGCCGACCTCGGCCCCAAGATGATCAACAGCTTCATCGTCGCCATCGGGGTCACCGTCGGCAAGATCACGCTGGCGGCGATGTCGGCCTTCGCCATCGTGTTCTTCAACTTCAAGGCGCGGATGATCTGCTTCTGGCTGATCTTCATCACCCTGATGCTGCCGCTCGAAGTGCGTATCGTGCCGACCTACGCCATTGCCGCCAATGCGCTGCTGCCGTTCCAGACCATTCTCGACGTCACCGGATTGACCTGGCTGGTGCAGGCGGTTTCGGGCATCCAGGTGTCGCTCAACTGGAACCTGCTCAACTCCTATACCGGCCTGATCCTGCCGCTGGTCGCCACCGCGACCGGTACCTTCCTCTACCGGCAGTTCTTCATGACCATCCCCGACGAGCTGGCGGAAGCCAGCAAGATGGATGGCGCCAGCGCCATGGAATTCTTCTGGGACGTGCTGATCCCGCTCAGCCGCACCAACATGCTGGCGCTCGCCACCATCATGTTCGTGGGCAGCTGGAACCAGTACCTGTGGCCGCTGCTGATCACCACCGACCGGGCCAATTTCGGCACCGTGGTGATGCAGCTGAAGGCGCTGATCCCCGCCATGAACGGCACGCCCGACTGGAACGTCACCATGGCGGGCGCCCTCATCATCATGCTGCCGCCGCTGCTGGTCGTTGCCTTCATGCAGCGCTGGTTCGTGCGTGGCCTCATCTCCCGCGACAAATGATTGGATAGACTCATGGCTCAGATCACCATCAAGGGCGTGAAGAAGAACTACGCCAAGACCGCCGTGATCCACGGCGTCGACGTCACCATCGAAGCGGGGGAGTTCGTCGTCATCCTGGGGCCCTCGGGCTGCGGCAAGTCGACGTTGCTCAGGATGATCGCCGGGCTCGAGGAGATCTCGGGCGGCGAGATCGCCATCGGCGGCAAGGTGGTCAACGACCTCGAGCCGCGCGAACGCGGCTGCGCCATGGTGTTCCAGAACTACGCGCTCTACCCGCATATGACGGTGCGCCAGAACATCGGCTACTCGCTGAAGGTGGCCAAGGTCGCCAAGGCCGCCCGCGACGCGCGGGTGATGAAAGTGGCGCAGGCGGTGTCGCTCGAGCCCTATCTCGACCGTCGCCCGGGCGAGCTTTCGGGTGGCCAGCGGCAGCGCGTCGCCATGGCCCGCGCCATGGTACGCGAGCCCAAGGTGTTCCTGTTCGACGAGCCGTTCTCCAACCTCGATGCCAAGCTGCGAGTCGCGATGCGCGCCGAAGTGCGCCGCCTGCACCGCGACCTCGGCGTCACCTCGGTGTTCGTCACGCATGACCAGACCGAGGCGATGACGCTGGCCGACAAGCTGATCATCATGAATGCCGGCAAGGTCGAGCAGATCGGCAAGCCGACCGAGGTCTACAACAACCCGGCCAGCCGCTTCGTCGCCGACTTCATCGGCTCGCCGGCGATGAACCTGTTCGAGGGCGAGTTCGATGCCGAGGGACAGTTCGTGCACGGCACCGGCGGCCGGATGAATGTCAGCCAGCTCAACGGCGTGCGCCAGCCCGGCCGCAAGGTGGTGCTGGGCGTTCGCCCCGAAGGCGTGCGCCGCACCGGCGCCGATACGCATGGCGCCATCCCGGCGGTGGTCGACTATGTCGAGGAACTGGGCGCCTCACGGCTGATCCATGCCGACGCCAATGGCAGCCGCATCGTGGCGCTCGACAACGACACGTCCGAGATCAAGTCGGGCACGCCGGTACATCTGAGCCTCGCCGACAGTGCGCTGCATCTGTTCTCGCTCGAAGACGGGCGCCGCATCTCGCACTAAGGCCAGCATCCCATCCCCCAGGAGACTTTCATGAGCAACATCATTGCGACCGGCTTCAATGTCGGATCGGACAATGGCGAGTTCGCCAGCCTCGAAGCCGATATGCGCGCGCTCAGCGAGATGGGCGTCGACACCGTCGAGATCGGCATCACCAGCCTCGACCTCGTTGCCGGCGGCCGGATCATCAAGGAACGCCATGAGGCGCTCCTGGCGCTGACCCGCCAGTTCGATTTCCGCTACACCGTGCACGGGCTGGTCTCGTCCAACTTCATGGATCCGGTGACGCAGCGCTACCAGCTGGATGCCGCCAAGGCGCTGGTGGAAGTGTCGAACTCGATCGGCGCGGGCATCCTCGTGCAGCACAGCGGCAGCCTGCGGGCCGAGGCGATCGCCGACTGGGCCGGCGCCGACATGCGCGAACGCGAGGCGCTTACCGAACTCGCCGATTTCGCCCGTCCGCATGGCGTGCGCATCGCGCTCGAGAACATCTTCACCACCGAGCTCGGTCAGTATCGCCAGACCCCGACCGAGGTGGCCGAGACAGTCAAGGCGGTGAACCACCCGAACGTCGTGGCGCTGATCGACTTCAGCCACGCCTATATCGAATCCACCTTCAAAGGCCTCGATTTCCGCGCCGAGATCCGCGCCATGGCGCCGGTCGCCGGGCACCTGCACCTGCACGACTCCTTCGGCCGGCCGCAGGGCTTCTACAAAGCTTTCCACCCGCAGGAAAACACGGCAATGGGGATCGGCGACCTGCACATGCCGCTCGGCTGGGGCGACATCGCCTGGGACGAGATCTTCGCCGAGCTGAGCTTTCTGCCCGATACCGTGGCGATGATGGAAATCGGCCGCCGCTATCGCCGCGAACAGCCCGAGAGCCTCACGCGCGCCAAGGCGCTGGCTGGCCTCGACGCGGCTCCCGAGGCTGTGGCGGCGGAGTAATCCAGGCTGGTGCGTGGGGAGCCCACGCACCAGCCTGGCACTTGGCTGGACCGAGATCGGTCGAAAGATAGCTAGGTCATCTCGCGCGGTTGCTCGGCGTCGCGCGGGGCCTGCTGGCGCAGCACCAGCACGAGGCCGACCAGCGCGATGATGCCGCCTGCCGCCATGCGCAGGTCAAAGCCTTCGCCGAGCAGCAGGATGCCCATCAGCACGGTCATCAGCGGCGTCATCAGGCCGAGCGGCGCGACGATCGAGGCGGGATAACGCTGCAGGATGCCCAGATAGAGGGTCGTCGCCAGCAGGGTCACCGCGACAACCGAGAAGGCGAGCCCGGCGAAGAACGGCCAGCCGGCACCGAGGCTTGCCGTCACCGGCGTGGCTTCGGCCAACAGCGAATAGGCCAGCATGGGCGGCGCCGAGACGAAAGCGGTCCAGGCCTGCATGGTCAGCGGCTTTATGGCGCCATAGCGTTTGAGCAGCACCTGGCCGAGCGAGATGGCGATGGCCGAGACGAAGGCGAAGAGCAGCCCGAGGCTGACGCTGGCGCCTTCGCCGTCCCACATCACCAGGATCACCCCGCCCAGCGCCAGCGCGATGCCGGCGCCGCGCATGAGGCCGACCCGCTCGCCGAGCAGCAGCACCGAGAGCAGGGCAGTGATCGGGATCGCCGTCTGCAGGACGATCGAGACGCTCGACGAGGTGGCGTGCGACAGGCCGAGGAACATCAGGCCGAAATGGCAGGCGCCCATCAGAAAGCCGATGCCGAGGATCGGCAGCAGCGGACGGGGCAGGGGCCGAAGCAGCGGCGACAGGATCGCCGCGACGATGAGGAAGCGCGCCGCCGCATAGAAGATCGGGGCGACCGCGAACTCGGAGAACAGCACGCGGCTGACGACCAGGTTCAAGGCCCAGATCAGGCAGACGGCAGCATAAAGCAGAAGGTCGAGGGGGCGCATGGAAGCTCGGAGGGGATGACGCGAACGCGCCGCCAGCGGGCATGGCATATGGCCGCCGATCTGCCAATGGGCCTTTCGTTGCCGGACGCGCCCACCGTTGCGCGCGGGGCGGGCTCGCCCTACCTCTGGGGCGACAACAGGATGGCTCGTCGATGGATGCCGAAACTCTCGCGCCTCAAAGCGCAGCGCCCGCCGGAGTGGCGATCAAGACCGAGATCGTGGTCATCGGCGCCGGGCAGGCGGGGCTGTCGTCGGCCTATCACCTGAGGCAGCGCGGGCTCGCGGCGGGGCGTGGCTTCGTCATGCTCGACCAGTCGCCGAGGGCGGGCGGCGCCTGGCAGTTCCGCTGGCCGTCGCTGACGCTCAGCACGGTCAATCGGGTGCATGACCTGCCGGGCATGGCGTTTTCCGAGGCCGTCGATACCAGCAGGGACACGGTCGAGGCGGCGATCGCCGTGCCGCGCTATTTCGAGGCTTACGAGGAGAAGTTCGGGCTCAGCGTCTACCGGCCGGTCAAGGTGAAGGTGGTGTGCCGGCGTGGCGAGCGCTTCCGGGTCGAGACCGACCGCGAGACGTTCTCGGCGCGCGGCATCATCAATGCCACCGGCACCTGGGAAACGCCCTACATCCCCGACTATCCCGGGCGCGAGCAGTTCAAGGGACGGCAGCTCCATACCCGCGACTATCGCACGGCGGCCGAATTCGCCGGCCAGCATGTGGTGATCGTCGGCGGCGGCATTTCGGCGATCCAGTTGCTCAACGAGATCTCTCAGGTGACCAGCACGACCTGGGTGACGCGACGGCCGCTGCAGTTCCGCGATGGGCCGTTCGACCAGGAAGCGGGGCGCGCCGCGGTGAAGCTGGTCGAGGACCGGGTGCGCCAGGGCCTGCCGCCGAACTCGGTGGTTTCGGTCACCGGCCTGCCGCGCTCGCCGCTGATCGAAGCGATGGCGGCGCGCGGCGTGCTGAAGCGGCAGGAAATGTTCTCAGAGATCACCGAGACCGGGGTGCGCTGGAACGATGGCAGCGCGCAGCATGCCGACGTGATCCTCTGGTGCACCGGGTTTCGCTCGTCGCTCGATCACCTGGCGCCGCTGCTGCTGCGCGAGGCGGCAGGCGGCATCCTGATGGGGGGGCGGCTTGCCACCCAGGTGGTCAAGGAGCCGCGCGTCCATCTGGTCGGCTATGGCCCGTCGGCCTCGACCATCGGCGCCAACCGGGCCGGCTCGGCGGCGGCGAACGAGCTGCTGGCGACGCTGGGTTTGTAAGCATCATCGCGGGTCTCGCGTGTGGCCCAACAAAAGGGGCGCGCCGCAGCGCGCCCCGATCTGGTCCGTCGAGCTTCGCCTACTTGGCGCAGATACCCGGATCTTCCTTGGTGCAGAGGTCGAGGCCGGTATACATCGGGTCCGGCACGGACTCTCCCTTGATCAGCTTGATCAGCACATCGGGTGCCTCGTTGCCCATCTGATAGGGGCGCTGGCCGATCTGGAACTGGCTGCGGCCTTCGCGGAACGCCTGGGTCTGCGGCGGCAGCGTGTCACCGGCGATGATCACCAGGTCGCCGCTCTTGAGCTTGTCCATCACCTGGTCGGTGTTCTGGGCGTAGGCCTGCGGCCCGAACTGCGCCCAGCCACCGACGAGCACGAAGGCGGTCAGGTTGGGCTGCGCGGTGAAGACGTCCGCCATCTGCTGGTTGGCAGTGGGGATATCGTCATTGGTGTAGGTCGGGCAGCCTTCGGCCTCGGTCCAGCCATTGGAGTTGTTCAGCCGTTCGGTGCCCTTGGCGCCGGCGATGGTATCGCGGAAACCGGCGGCGCGTTCGTTGATGTTGGCGGCGGCGACGTTGCCGAGCTGCAGGCAGACAGTGCCGCCCGTGGGCTTGAGCTTCATCAGCTCGGTGGCCATGCCGACGCCCATGTCATAGTTGTTGGTGCCGAAATAGGTCTTGCGCAGCGCCTTGTCGGCCGGCAGCAAGTCCGCGTCGATGGTCATGATCGGCATGGTCGGCGCCGCGGCTTTCAGCATGTTGGCCATGGCCGGGGCATTGGACGGCGAGATGGCGATGCCGGCGACGCCCTTGCTGATCAGATCCTGCACGATCTGCACTTCGCCGGCTTCGTCCGAGCTGAGCGCCGGGCCGGTGTAAAGGCAGGTATATTCGCTGTCGGCGTGAGCGGTGTTCCAGTCGGCACAGCCCTGGCCCATCACCGTGAAGAACGGATTGTCGAGGCCTTTGACGACGACGGCGAGGATCTTCTTGTCCTGCGCCATGGCGCTGCCCGCGAGCGCGACGGCAATGGCCGCGCCGGCAAGCACAAACGTAGTCTTACGCATAGTCTTCCTCCCTCAGGTTCAGTCCCGGCCTGCGTTGCGCAGACCCTCCGTCGAGCCCGATTGACGTACCTCAAGAAGCGGGAGGTCCCTGGCCGCCCGCTGGTCCGTCGATCGTCTCGATGAGCTCCTCGTCCTGTCGCGGGCTGCCGCGCGCGCCGTTGCCCGGTGCTGCGCTCCGCCTGTCGGGCCGGATACTGAGACGACACGTTGCAATAGTCAATCGGGCTGATGCACGTGCACATTCTAGCGCTCCAAGTTGTCAGACATTCCTGTGAAGACGTTGGAAAGGTTACGCAAAAAGCAACCGGCCGATTGTTTTTGATGGTCGGTAAACAAATGCTCGAAGTCGATTGACGCTCGCCGCATCATCCCGCATAGATTTTCCCGCGACATCTGGAGGAGGGCGAAGCCTTCCAGCCTTGGGAGGGGCGATGATGGCGGTTCTCGAGCTGGCGAACATCGCCAAGCATTACGGCGCTATCACTGCATTGACCGACATTTCGCTGACGCTCAACGCGGGCGAAGTGGTCGGATTGGTGGGCGATAACGGGGCGGGCAAGACCACGCTGGTCAAGATCATCGCCGGCAATTTCCAACCCTCGGAGGGCAGCATCAGCCTCAACGGGCAGGTGGTGCAGTTGCACGGCCCCAAGGACGCGCGATCGAAGGGCATCGAGATCGTCTACCAGGACCTGGCGCTGGCCGATAACCTCACGGCGGCGGCCAATATCTTTCTCGGCCGCGAACTCACCACCATTGCGCGAACCCCCGAGGAAGCGGAGCTGCCGTTCCGCCAGCGGCGGCGCGGCTGGCGGCTGTTCATGCCCGAAATTCTCGACTACGGCGCCATGTACAGGAAGGCCGGGGAGCTGTTCGCCGAACTCAAATCCGAGACGCGGCCGCGCGATGTGGTGCGGCGCATGTCGGGCGGGCAGCGGCAGGCCGTGGCCATCGCCCGCACCCGGCTTTCCAACCCGAAGATCGTCTTGATGGACGAGCCGACCGCGGCGATCAGCGTGCGGCAGGTGGCCGAGGTGCTAAACCTGATCCGCCGGCTCAAGGAGCAGGGCATCGCGGTGGTGCTGATCAGTCACCGCATCCCCGACGTCTTCGCGGTGTGTGACCGGCTGGTGGTGCTCAGGCGCGGCCGCAAGGTCGCCGACAAGCGGGTCGCCGATTCCTCGCCCGAGGAAGTGACCGGGTTGATCACCGGCGCGCTGCAGAGCGCCTGAGGAGCTTGCCGACATGACCACCGACACCTCGCTCAAGGACGCCATCGACCAGCAGACGCACCGCGGCTTTCTGCCCTGGCTGATCAGCCGGCAGATCTTCTGGATCCTGTTGGCCGTGATCATCGCCATCGTGGCGATGATGCTGCTGACCAAGACCTTCGCGACGCCGCAGAACCTGTTCAACGTCACCCGCAACTTTGCCTTTGTCGGCATTGTCGGGCTGGGCATGACGGCGGTGATCATCACCGGCGGCATCGACCTGTCGGTCGGCGCCACGGTGCTGATCTCGGCGATGACCACCACCATCATCATGCATGCGGGCCTGCCGATCACGCTGGCCATTCCGGCCTCGATCGCCGCGTCGCTGCTGGTCGGGCTGATCAACGGCGTATTGATCGCCATTGTCGGGATGCCGGCCTTCGTGGTGACGCTCGGCATGATGTCGATCGCCCGCTCGATCGGCATGGTGATGTCGAACAATGCGCTGATCTACGAGTTCGGGCCGGACCAGCCGATCCTGTTCAGCATCGGCGGCGGCTCGGTGGTGGTCGGGGGGCTACCGATCCCCAACCCGCTGATCGTCATGGTGGTGCTGGCGCTGATCACCGGCTTCGCACTGCGCTGGACCCGCTGGGGCCGGCATCTCTACGCGATCGGCGGCAATGAGAAGGCGGCGATCCTCACCGGCGTGCCGGTGAAGGCGGTGAAGATCTCGGTCTACATGTTCGTGGCGTTCTGCGCCGGCCTGACCGGGTTCCTGCAGACCGGCTGGCTCGGCTCGGTCACCACCGGGTTCGGCACCGGGCTCGAACTCACGGTCATCGCCGCCACCGTCATCGGCGGGGCGAGCCTTGCCGGCGGCACCGGTACGGCGCTCGGCGCCGTGGTCGGCGCGGCGCTTATCGAGATCATCCGCAACAGCCTGACGCTTCTGGGCATCAGCACGTTCTGGCAGGGCACGTTCGTCGGCTCATTCATCATCCTGGCCGTCGCGTCCAACCTGCTGCGCAACAAGGATACCGGGGAGTAGCCGGCGCGACGGCTCCTCCGCCAAGCCCGGGTCGTGTCGAACGACTCGCGCTTACCCCTCGACCCGCTCCATCAGCCCTTCTTGCCGAATATCGACATACTGTCCGGCGAGATCGTCGGCGACGCCGCTGGCCAGCCAGGCGATGACCCGGGCCGGACGCTCCGGCGGCTGCAGGTTCTCGCGCGGCACCTCGGAGATCTGGTTGATCTTGGCCGCGCGGATCGAGGCCTGCATGTCCGTGTCGACAAGGCCGGGCGCGAAGGCGAAGCCGCGGAGGCCGATCTCGGCGCCTTCGAGTTCGATCGAGCGGGTCAGCATCATGAGCGCCGCCTTGCCGGCGCAATAGGCCGACCAGCCCGACATGGCGTGGTTGGCGGCGCCGCTCACCACGTTGACGACGCGGCCACCCTTGAGGTCGGGCCACAAAGCCGCGACCAGCGCGGCGGGGCCGCTGACATTGACGGTCAGCGACCGGTCGAAAGCCAAGGCATCGAGCGCGCTGAGCTTCGCCATCGGTTCGATGGTCGCGGCATTGTTGACGAGGATGTCGATGCGGCCATAGAGCGCCAGCGCCACGGCAGCGCGTGCCGGAATGGCGGCGAGGTCGCCGACGTCGAGGACCAGTTCGCTGGCCTTGCCGCCTTTGGCGGTGACAGCTGCGATCACCTCGGCACAGTCGCCGGCCTTGCGGCCCGAAGCGATGACAGTGGCGCCGAGCTCGGCCAGCGCCAGCACGGTGGCGGCGCCGAGGCCGGCGCGCGCGCCGGTGACCAGCGCGACTTTGCCTTGCAGGGATGCGCTCATTTCGTCGGGCCTCGCTGGGCTGCGGCGCGGACGGAGTCCGCACTGGGCGTCGAGGCATAGGCCTGGAAGCCGCCGGTGATGTTGATCAGTTCGCCGGTGACGAAGCTGGTGTCGGGGCCCATCAGCCAGCTGACGCCGCCGGCCACATCCTCGGGGGTGCACCAGCGGTGCAGCGGGATGGTGGCGACCACGTCGGCCTCGAAATCGTCCCAGCTCTTGCCGAGCTTTTCGGCCTTGGCGCGGAAGGCTTTCTCCATGCCGGTGCCGGGCCCGACATGACCCGGGGCAATGGCGTTCACCCGCACGCCGCTCGAGGCCATCTCGATGGCGAGGCACTGGGTCAGGCCCCAGATGGCGTTCTTGGAGGAGAGGTAAGCCGAGGAGAACGGGTTGCCGAAGCCGAGCTTGGTGATGATGTTGACGATCTGGCCGCTCTGCTGCGCCGCCATGATGCGGGCCGCCTCGCGCGACATCAGGAAGGTGCCGCGGGTGTTCACCGAAAAGATCCGGTCCCAATCCTCGACGGCGGTTTCCACCACCAGCGCCTGCATGTGGATGCCGGCATTGTTGACCACGCCATACAGCCCGCCATGGCGCGCCGCGACGGCTTTGACGCCTGAGATCACCGAGGCTTCGTCGCCAATGTCGATCAGCTCGAGGTCGCAGCCGATGGCGCTGGCGGCGCTTTCGGCTACCGCCTGATCGCGGTCGGCGATCACCACGGTATGGCCGTCGGCATGCAGGCGCTTGGCGATGGCGCGACCGATGCCGCCGCCTCCGCCGGTGACGATGATGGCTCCAGTACTCACAGGGCACTCCAGGCGCGGAACAGGTCGCGCAGTTTCACGGTCTCGGTCAGCACGTCATCGTGCAGCGTATCGAAATAGCCCTGGTGGACGACTTCGGCAGCTAGCCATCCGTCGTAGCCGGCATCGCGCAAGGTGGCGAACAGGGCGGGGAAGTTGAGCGTTCCCTGGTCGAGCTTGGCCTGCAGCGCGCCGGGCCGCGCCTGGCGCAGATGGATATGGCCGGCCCAGCGGGCGAGCGCATCGATCTCGTCCTGCCGATAGCCGGACACGGCGAAGTGCGCGTAGTCGAGCGCCAGCTTCACGCCGGGGGCGCGTTCGCAGAGCTCGGCCGTGAGGGCGGGGCTTTCGAGATAGGAATGGACATGCGGCTCGATGCAGACGGTGACACCGGTATTGGCCGCGAGATCGAGCAGCGGCTTCAGCGACTCGACGGTTTCGGCCAGCGCCTCCGTGCGGCTCTGTGCGCCGTTGATCACGCCGGGGAGGATGAACACCGTGGGCGAGCCGGCGGCAGCGCAGAACTTCAGCACGGCGGCGAAGTCGGCGGCGTTCCTCGTGCGATTGGCGGGGTCGGCGAGGTTACGGTCGGCAACGGAGTTGCCGAACAGGTGGTAGAGGTTGGCGACCGGCAGCGGCAGGCGCTTTCGCAACTCGTCGGCATAGGCTTCGGGCGCTGTCAGGAGCCGGGTGCGATCGAGCGCGGAGCGGTAGAAGTAACCGATATCGAGGCCCGCGATGCCGAGCACCCTGGCAACGCCGCCGACCTCGTCGAGCGTCAGTTCGGGGAAAGACCAGCTGGTGACGCTGAGCTTCACAGCACGTCCTCCATGCGCCCCGATCTCGCCGAGCGGTACATGGCGTCGAGCAGCACGCTCGAGCGCATGCCGACCACGCCGTCGGCAGGGTTCGGCACCTGCTTGCCGCGCGCCAGATCGACCAGGAGGGTAATAGGCGCCACCTGCTCGTAGGCACCGGCATCGGGGCCGAGATCGGCGATATGGGTTTTGCCGTCGTGACGGATCACTTCCACCCGGGCCCGTTCGATGTCGAACAGCATCATCCCCTCGGTGCCGAAGATGCGGATGTCGATCTGGTAGCCGCGCGACTTGGGCACGGTGGCCGAGCCGGAGAGCGCCATGGTGGCGCCGTTGGCGAACTCGACCACGGCGGCGTCGTAGAAATCGACACCGGCGGGCGACAGGCCGGTCTTCGCGAACACCTTTGCCGGGTCGAGATCGACGATGCGGAACAGCGCGCCGAGCCCGTGGGTCAGCTGACCCCAGCCATAACCGCCGGATTTCTTCGGGTCGGCCCAGGTGGAGACCGGCGGGCGGAACAGGTGGTCTTTGGTTTCGACCATCGGCTCGCCGCCGAACAGGTCGGCCAGCGCCGAGGCCATCTGCGCCACCACGTGGCGGACCTCGCCGACCCAGCCGTCCGCCACCAGCTGATGGGCGGTCTCGACGATCGGCCTGAAATTCCAGCCATAGGGCAGGATGATCTGGGTGTTGTTGGCATTGGCGGTGGCGAGGAGGGCACGGGCATCGGCGGCGCTGGTCGCCATCGGCTTTTCGATCAGCGTCGGCAGGCCGCGCGACAGGGCCAGTTGCGCATGCTCGGCGTGAAGGATGTGCGGCGAGGCGACGACCACGCCATTGAGGGTCTCCCTGGCCAGCATTTCCGCCGCATCGAAATACGGCTTCACACCGGGAAAGCTGGCGACCACCTTCTCCATGCCATCGGCATCGGGGCGGTTCACCGCGACGATCTCGACATTGGGGTTGGCGCGCAAAGCGGGGATGTGGCTGAGGGTCGCCCACCAGCCGGCGCCGATGACGCCGATATTGACCTTGTCGTTCAAGCTATCCTCCCAGGGATCGGCGCTTAGGCGCTCTCTCAGGTGTTCTTGGCCAGGTAGTCGTGGATGATCTCGCCGGTGACGAGGGTGAAATCGGCGCGCCAGTAGAAGGCCTCGAGCGGCTCGACCACCGGCAGGCGGAACACCGGCGCCTGGGCGTTGGGCCTGAGCTCGACCGTTGCCGGACCACGCCAGCACTCATGCACCTTGACGTCGGTGAGCTTGCGCGAGGTGATCTGGCGGATCGCCGGGGTGCCGTCGATGTGGTTGACGGCCTTCAGATTGAGATTGGTGCCGTAGTCGAAATGCGCCTTCATCATCGCGGGATCGACGGGCTGCTGCTTGTAGGGCGTGGTGACGGTGATGACGTCGATGCCGTTGCGCTCGACGCCGCCGACCATCAGGTCGCCGCGGAATTCGAGGAACGGGTTGGCGAGCTTCTTGGGCTGGCCATGCACCTCGCGGCCATGCGCCACGCCGCCATCCGAGGCGAGGAACAAATAGGGCGAGTAGGCGCCGGAGCGGCCGTTGGGGAGCTTGGCGCCGAACATCACGTTGGCCTCGTGATAGGGGCCGATCCAGCTGGTGTCGTTCATCTTGTAGATGTGCACGCAGACCACGTCGCCGGTGGCTTCGACCGGCGGTGGGGCGAGGAACTGCATCGCCTTGGGGTCGGTACGCCAGAACACCGTCAGCACCTCGGCATTGCGGAAGGTGAAGGGGAAGGGCGGGATGAACGGCGCATCCCACGGAGTGGAAAAGCCACCGGCGAGGATGTCGGCCTCGGTGACCTTGTCGAGGCCCCAGCGTCTTTCGGTCATTCGTTCTTTGCCTTCATCGCAGCCTCGGTGGATTGCAGCACATGGTCCATGTGGGTGGTCATCGCCTGCCGTGCGGCAGCAGCATCGCGCCGCCGGATCGCTTCGACAATGATGCGATGGTCGGCAATCGATGTGGAAATGACATTGGGCGTTTCCGACGCGGTCTTCCGGAACTCCTGGCCGAGCACATTGAGGCTCTGGGCGGCGCGCGACAGGAACTCGTTGCCGGAAAGTTCGCCCAGCCGGCGATGGAAGGCGGTATCGACGTCGCGATAGCGCGCCGGCTCGAGTTTAGCCGCTTCCTGCGCCGCGATCAGCGCGTCGAGCTCATCCAAGGCTGCCGTGTCGCCGCGGGTGGCGGCGAGCGCTGCAATCTCGCCTTCGATCAGTTTTCGCGCTTCGTAGAGCTTTTCGACCTCTGCGGCGCGCAGGGTGAGGAAAAAGGTCAGCGGCGCCAGGAGGTCGGAGGCCTCGAGCTGCGAAACGAACACGCCGCCACCATGCCGCACCTCGATGACCCCCAGCACGGCGAGGGCCCGCAATGCTTCGCGCAGCGTCGGGCGGGAAACGTCGAAGGTTTCGGCGAGCTTGCGCTCGGGCGGCAACTGGTCGCCGGGTTTCAGGTTGCCGGTGGTGACGAGGCCGAGCAGGCGCGCCACCAGCATCTCGGTCAGGCCGGAACGGCGCAACGGCACTTCGCCGCTGAGATCACTGATCGGCACTGGTTAGGCTCCCTGATGCGGGTGCGGCTTCGACAAGCCGTCTTCATCGCAAGTGGCCAAGTGGTCTGACCACTTCTTGACCTAGCAGCGCCCCCGGTGCTAGTCAACGCCGGACAATGCCGAGCCTGGGCAACAGGCCAAGATGGAGGATGCCGCATGCGCGTGGGCCAGATCAGCAGCCACGTGATCCGCTATGCCGACACCAACGACCACGGCAACCTGCGCCAGACAGTGCTGGTCAGGGTGGAGACGGTGGACGGTGTGGTCGGCTGGGGCGAAGGCATCGCCATGTGGCCGGAGGCCTGCTGGGCGACCAAGACGCTGATCGATACCGGCTTCGGACCGCTGCTCAAGGATGCCGGCGAGATCAGCATCACGACAGCCTGGGAGAAGATGCGGGCGCATGCCTGGTGGTATGGCGAGGGCGGCATTGCCTGCTTCGCCTATTCGGCGCTCGACATGGCGCTGTGGGATATCGAGGGCAAGCTCCGGGGCAAGCCGCTCTATGAGCTCTTGGGCGGCAAGGCGCATGAGAGCCTGCCGGCCTATTCCTCCAGCCACGTCAACAAGGCGACCCGGGCGCTCTGCGTCGAGGAGATCGTCGGCTACCAGGCGGAAGGCTATCGCGGCGCCAAGCTCGGCTTCGGCAAGCGCGGCCTCTCCAATATCGGGCAGGATCCCGACAACGACGTGGCTTTCGTGCGCGAGTTGCGCGAAGCACTCGGGCCCGAGTTCGAGATCATCGTCGATGTCGGCAACGGGGTGAAATGGGATCGCGAGACCGGTATCGCGACGACCCGGCGCATGGCGGAATACGACATCGGCTGGATCGAGGAGCCGTTCTATCCGACGCGGATCGACGATTATCGGGCGCTCAAGGCGGCGCTGCCGGAGATGCCGATCGGCACGGGCGAGCGCGAGTTCACGGTGACCGGCTACCAGCGCTTGATCGAGACCGGCACGGTCGACGTGCTGGGGGTCGATCCGTCGCGGGCCGAGGGGGTCACCGGGTTCTCGAAAATCGACGCGCTCTGCGGTGCGGCCGGGATCACCATCAACGCCCACGCCTGGAGCACGGCGATCCTCAGCGCGGCGAGCCTGCATCTGTCGCTCTGCTCACCCAATGCCCGGCTGTTCGAGTTCAAGCCGATCCCGGTGGTGGTGCAGGCGGACCTGGTCGACGAGCCGATCCGCCAGCGCGATGGGCGGGCTTATGCGCCGACCCGTCCGGGGCTTGGGATCGAAGTGGACGAGGCGGTGGTGAAGGCGTTGAGCCTTGGGTAGCGAGCATAGACGGTGGAGGGATGCGCCTTCTCCCCTTGCGGGAGAAGGTGGCCGAAGGCCGGATGAGGGGTATCTCTCCGCGTACGGGATCGCTCCTCGCTTCGCTCGGATCGCGCTACACTTCGTTGCGCGTACCCCTCATCCGGCGCTGCGCGCCACCTTCTCCCGCAAGGGGAGAAGGCAGATCGGTGCGAGTGGCGGAGAGGAGCTAAACCTCCAGTATCCGCCTTACCTCCCCCGCCAGCGCCAGGCCGAGCGTCTTATGCGCGCCGGCATCGAGGTGGATGCCGTCGTCGTCGCTCGAACTGATGACGCTGCCGGCGTCGAAAAAGTGCACGCCATAGGCCTTGGCGACGCGGGCATACTCGGTGGCGAACTTGTGCGATTTGGCGCTGCCGCCCTCGAACATCTCGGTGAGCCAGGTGAGCCTGGCCAGCGGGGCGGGCGAGACCAGCAGCACTTCGGGCGCGAGGCCCTCGGGGCCCGCCGTGGAGCGGCGCACCAGGTCGGCGAGTTTGCCGGCGCCATCGGCGATGTCGCCGGCGGTCATCGACAGGCGGGCTTTCAGGTCGTTGGTGCCCAGCATGATGATCACCAGGTCGAGCGGCATGTGGGTGATCAGCGACACCGGCAGGTAGCGTTCGCCGTTGCGGATCGCGCCTTCGATCGGATCGTCGACGCAGGTGGTGCGGCCGTTGAGCCCTTCCTCGAAGACCGTAACGCCGGCGCCAAGCGCCGCCTGCATGATGCGCGGCCAGCGCTGGGTGACGCCGAAGCGGCCGCCGGCGCCACGCCAGGGCTGGGGCACGGCGCCCCAGGTGTTGGAATCGCCATAAGCCAGCACCGACAGCGGTGCGGACGCCTGATCTGCCATTCGGACCTCCGTTATCGTCGAGACGTACGGCCGCAGAGTGAGCGCGGTCAACGCATAATTGGTCTGACCAAATAGCCAGAACTGGCTTGCGCCCGAAAAACGGACGCGATATGAGCTTGGATAATTGGACTGACCAATTGTCCAATACAAGGGAGAGAGAACATGCGACTGAAGAGTCTGCGCCTGGCTGCTATCGCCGGGCTGACGGCGGCCCTTATGTCGGGCGCCGCCTTCGCCGAGGATTTCCACGGCTTCGATCCGGCCAATTTCGACGGCAACATGGTGAGCGCCGAGCAGCTTGCCGCCATGGTGGTCGATGCGATCGCCGCCAATGCGCCGCGCAACGGCCAGAAGCTGACTATCGGCTTTGCCAACCTGCAGCGCGACATCTCGTTCTGCCTCAAGGTGGAACAGGGCATCGTCGCCAATGCCGAGGCCGCGGGGATCGACCTGCAGATCGTCGACAACCGGCTCGACGGCGCCACGGCGCTGGCCAATGCCGAGAGCTTCCTGCAGCGCAATGTCGACTTCGTCATCGAATTCCAGACCGATGCGAATTTCGGCGCCACCATCATGCAGAAGATGAACGAGGCCAACACCAAGGTCATCGCCATCGATATCCCGATGCCGGGCGCCACCTTCTTCGGCGCCAACAATCCGAAGTCGGGCTTCATGGGCGGCGCGTATCTCGGCCAGGCGGCGATCCAGAAGTTCGGCGCCGACAAGGTGAAGACCGGTTTCCTCGTGGTCGGCGAACTGCCGCAGTCCGGCGCCGTTCCGGCAATGCGCACCAATGGCCAGGTGGCGGGTTTCAAGGGCGCGGTGGGTGAGTTCCCGGATGCGCAGATCATCAAGATCGACACCAAGAACACGCTCGAAGAGAGTTTCACCCAGATGAACAATGTCATCGGGCGGATTCCCGAAGGCGTGCCGATCATGGTGACGGCGATCAACGACCAGGCAGCAACCGGCATGCTGCGCGCCGTCAAGCAGGCGGGCCGCGAGGCTGACCTGATCGTCGTCGGCATGGGCGCCGACGAAATCCAGACGCTGATCGACGAGCCGGCCTTCGTCGCCTCGGTGGGCTATTTCCCCGAGCGCTACGGCAACTTCCTCGTGCCGCTGGCGCTGATGGAACTGGCCGGCAAGGACGTGCCGGATACCGTGCTGATGACCCACTACATGGTCACCGACGGCAATGTCTGCGAATTCTACAAGGACTTTGCATGCTCGGCGACGCCGGACGCGATCACCTTCGAGCTGCCCGAGGCCGCCTACAAGGCTCACCTCGAAGAGATCCGCAAGCTCCCCGAGCTGCAGGACTCGCTCAACCTGATCCCGACCAACTGACCCTGAATTGGGACGGTGGCATCCGCCATCGTCCCAATCTTTTTCCGGCAGGTTATGGCATGTCCAGCATACCCCGGCTTTCGATGCGCGGCATCGGCAAGTCCTTCGGCGGCGTCCCGGTGCTCAGCAATGTCGAGCTCACGCTCGAAGCGGGCGAAGTCGTCGCCTTGCTCGGCTCGAACGGCGCCGGCAAGTCGACGCTGGTGAAGATCCTTACCGGGCTCTATAGCCGCGATGCCGGGACCGTCGAAGTCGATGGCGAGGCCGTGCTGTTCGGCAAACCGGCAGACGCGATCGCCGCGGGCGTGAAGCTGCTGCCGCAGGAAATCTCGGTCATGCCCGACCTCAGCGTCGGCGAGAACATCCTGCTCGGTGACCTGCCGATGAAGCCGGGCTTCGGCTTCAAGCAGGTCGACTACAAGACCATCCACATCCGCGCCACGGAGCTGCTCGCCCAACTGGGGTTCGAGGCGCTCGATACGCACCAGGACGTCAAGCGCCTGTCGGTGGCCGAGCAGCGCATCGTCGAGATCGCACGCGCCATTGCCGGGCAGGCGCGCATCCTGATCATGGACGAGCCGACCGCGGCGCTCACGGAGCAGGAAGCCGAACTGCTGTTCGCCATCATCCGCCGGCTGAAACAGCAGAAGGTCTCGGTGGTTTACATCTCGCACTACATGAGCGAGGTGTTCGAGATCTCCGATCGCATCGTGGTGCTGCGCGACGGGCGCAATGCCGGCGATTTCGTCACCCGCGACACCAACAAGGCCGAAGTGCTGGCCGCCATGCTCGGCGCCACAGCCGGCGATCTCTATCCCACCGAGCCGCCCCCGCCGCCCGGTACCGACGTGCTGAAGGTCGAAGGCTTTGGCGTGCGCGGCAAACTTGCCGATGTCAGCTTTACGGTGCGCTCGGGCGAGATTCTCGGGATCTTCGGGCTGGTCGGCTCGGGCGTCGAAGTGCTGGGCCGGGCGCTTTATGGCGCAGTGCACAGCGAGCGCAGCGGCCAGGTGACGCTGGATGGGCGGCCCTATCGGCCGTCGACGCCGCAGCACGGCAAGGAGGCCGGTATCGGCTTCGTTGCCGCCGAGAGGAAGAAGGAAGGCATCATCGCCGACCTGACGGTGCGCGAGAACATCGCGCTGCCGTTCCAGAACCGCTTCACTCGCGGGCTGTTCGTTTCGACCGAAGCGGAGACCGGGCACGCGCAGAACTGGATCCGCTACCTCGGCATCCGCACCCGCGGGCCGGAACAGAAACTCAGGACGCTGTCGGGCGGCAACCAGCAGAAGGTGTGCCTCGCCCGCTGGCTGGTCGAGGGCGTGAAGCTCTTGATCCTCGAAGAGCCGACGCGTGGCGTCGATATCGGGGCGCGTCGCGAGATCTACGGCAAGCTGCGCGAACTGACCGCCAAGGGCTTTGCGGTGGTCATCCTCTCCTCCGATGTCGAGGAAGTCGCCGGCATTTCCGATCGCTCGCTGGTGCTCGATCGCGGGCGCGTCGTCGAACAATTCCCGCGCGGGGTCACCCCCGCCGCGCTGATGGCCGCCACGGCCGAAACCCAAACTGCCTGAAGGATCGCCATGGCCACCACCGAGACCACCGTCGTCGCCCCGTCGCTGAAGCGCCGGTTCATGGAGCTGCTGGCCAAGCCCTGGTCCGGCGTCGCCATGCTCTTGGTGTTCTACCTGATCCTGATCGCGGTGTTCTCGATCCTGTCGCCGTTCTTTTTCAACACCCGCAACATGCTGCAGATCGGGCTCAACGTCGCCTATATCGGGCTGATGGCGGCGGCGGGTACGCCGCTGATCATTGCCGGCGGGCTCGACCTGTCGGTGGCGGCGATTGCCGGGCTGACCGGGGTGATGATTTCGCTGCTGGTCGGGCTCGGCGTGCCGGTCTGGGTGGCGGTCGGGCTGGCGCTGGCGCTTGCCGCGGCGATCGGCGTCGCCAATGGGCTGTTCACCACCCGGCTGAAGCTCAATCCGCTGATCACGACGCTGGGGATGATGAGCATCGTTTCGGGCATCGCCCTGGTGCTGACCGGCGGCCTCACCCGGCCGTTGATGATCCCCGGCTTCAACTGGATCGGCAGCGAGCGGCTGTTCTCGATCCCGATTCCGCTGATCATCATGGTGGTGACCTTCTTCGCCCTGTGGCTGGTGATGACCAAGACCAAGTTCGGCCGCTTCATCTATGCGGCCGGCGGCAATGCCGAGGCGTCGCGGCTGATCGGCATTCCCGTCGAGCGCACGGTGATCGTGCTCTATGTCATCTCGGCGCTGGCCGGCGCCGTTGCCGGCACCATTCTCGGCGCCATGCTGGGGGCGGCCGGCCCGAACGCCGCGGGCTCGCAGCTGCTCACCGTCATTGCCGCCATCATCCTCGGCGGCACCAGCCTCAATGGCGGGCGCGGTTCGGTGTGGGGCACGCTCCTGGCGGTGCTGATCCTGGGGACGCTCAACAATGGCTTGACCCTGCTCAACGTATCGAGCTTCTGGCAGGATGTGACGCGCGGCGTCGTCCTGATGCTCGCGGTGAGTCTGGATCAGTTGCGCAATCGCGCCCTGGGTGAGTGATGATCGCGGTTGAGTCCTATGCGCCTATCGAACGCAGCAGTTCCGTTGCCGAGCAGGTGGCCAAGCGCCTGCTCGAGATGGTGCGGACCAAGGCGCTGAAGCCGGGCGATCAGTTGCCGCCCGAACGGGAACTCGCCACCTATATGCAAGTCAGCCGGCCGAGCCTGCGCGAAGCGCTGCGTGGGCTGCAGATCCTCGGCGTCCTCAAGATGCGGCAGGGCGGCGGCATCTATGTCACCGGGCTCGAGGCTTCGGACCTGCTGGGTCCGCTGCAGTTCCTCATCACGCTCGACAGCCAGAATCTCGGCTCGCTCTACGAGAGCCGGCACATGATCGACGGCTCGATCGCGCGGCTGGCCACCGAACGGATCACCGACGCCCAGATCGCGAGCCTCCATCGACTGGTCGAGGCGCAGGTGCATCTCACCAGCGACTCGCTCGGCTTCCGGCTCGCCGATACCGAGTTTCACGAAACCATCGCGGCTGCGACCGGCAACACCTTCCTCGTCACCATCTCGCACTCGCTCTACGTGCTCGGCATGGAGTATCGGCGGATCGCTGCAGAAACGCCCAATGTTCTGGAGCGTTCGCTCGCCGAGCACCGGGTGATCGTTGCGGCGCTCGAGGCGCGCGACGCGGCGGCGGCGGAAGCGGCCATGCAGGCGCATCTGCTCAGCGTCCACCGATCGACCCTCGAAGTGATGCAGGCCAAGGGCGCCTGATCGCCACAACTGACAGGAGACAGCCATGTCCGAGCGCATTGCCTTTCGCATGAAGGTGCATCCCGGCAAGATCGCCGAATACAAGAAGCGGCACGACGAGATCTGGCCCGAACTCAGCCAGGCGCTGCGCGACGCCGGCGTCTCCGACTACTCGATCTGGCACGACCCGGAGACCGACGAGCTGTTCGCGACGCTGGTGCGCACTGCCGACCACAGCATGGCCGATCTCCCCAAGACCGAGATCAACAAGCGCTGGTGGACGTTCATGAGCGACATCATGGACTATAATGACGACGGCACGCCTGAAGTCGTCGACCTCAAGCAGGTCTTCCACCTCTCCTGATATCGATCGGTCCCTCTCCATGTCCGACTTCACCATCAAGTCCGTGCGCGTTTCGCTCGTTGAGAGCGAGGGCGACGGCGGCGACTATTTCCAGCAGGGGCGCGGCCACTGGCTGATCGACACGCTGATCGCCAACCCGATGTCGGGCTACGAGAAATACAAGGCGTCGCGCCAATCCTGGGGCATCGGGGTGATGGGCTCGATCGTGGTCGAGATCGAGAGCGAGGGCGGCGTCACCGGCGTCGCCACCGGCTTCGGCGGCCCGCCGGCGGCGTGGCTGGTGGCCAACCATTTTGCCCGCTTTCTCGTCGGCGAGGATGCGCGCAACACCTCGAAGATCTGGGACCAGATGTTCCGCGCCTCGATGCCCTATGGGCGCAAGGGCATGCCCATCGCCACCATCTCGGTGGTCGACCTGGCGCTATGGGACCTCGTCGGCAAGCTCAGGGGTGAGCCGGTCTACAACCTGATCGGCGGCAAGTGCCACGACGAGATCAGCTTTTACTGCACCGGCCCGGCGCCCGACGCGGTGAAGGATCTCGGCTTCTGGGGCGCCAAGGTGCCGCTGCCCCATAGCCATTTCGACGGCGAAGACGGGCTCATAAAGAACATCGAATTCCTTACCGCGCAGCGCGAACTGGTGGGGCCGGATTTCCCGCTGATGGTCGATTGCTACATGGCGCTCACCGTGCCCTATGCGATCCGCCTCGCCGAGAAGGCCAGGCACCTCAACATCTACTGGTGGGAAGAGGTGCTGCACCCCGACGATGTCGAGGGGTTCCGGCTGTTGAAGCAGGCGCATCCGACCCTCAAGTGGACCACCGGCGAGCATGAATATACCCGCTACGGTTTTCGGCGGCTGATCGAGGAGCGAACCATCGACGTGCTGCAGCCCGACGTGATGTGGGTGGGCGGACTGACGGCGCTGCTGCAGATCGCGGCGCAGGCGGCCGCCTACGATATCCCGGTCATTCCGCATGGCTCGGGACCCTACTCATACCAGTTCATCGCCAGCCAGCCGGCGCAGTCGCTGTGCGAGTACGTGGCGGCCAGTCCTGACGGACGCTCGATCCGTCCGATCTTCGGCAAGCTGTTCAGCGGCGAAGACCTGCCGCAGAACGGTCGACTAAAGGTCAGTAGCGCGCCGGGCTTCGGTATGGAAATAGCTGATCGCGGTCTGCTAAAGCCATTCGCCTGATCTAAGAAAGAGTTTCATGAACCAGATTGATCTCAACGGCCAGGTGGCCGTCATCACCGGCGGTGCGCAGGGCATCGGCTTCGCCATTGCCAAGCGGCTGGTCGCCTCCGGCGCCAAAGTGAGCCTCTGGGACATGAATGCCGACCTGTTGGCGAGCGCCAAGGCCGAACTCGGCGCTGCCGCTTCGACCGTTGCGGTCAACATCACCAATTATGACGCCGTGGCCGCCGCAGTGGCGGAAGTCGAAAAGGGTCTCGGCAAGCTCGATATCCTCGTCCACTCCGCCGGCATTGCCGGCAAGAACGCTCCGCTCGACGAGTATGAGCTCGACGAGTGGCGCCGGGTCATCGACATCGACCTCAATGGCGCGTTCTACGTCAACCGCGCCGTGCTGCCGGGCATGAAGGCCCGCAATTTCGGCCGCATCGTCAACATCGCCTCGATCGCCGGCAAGGAAGGCAACCCGAACGCCTCGGCCTACGCCGCGGCCAAGGCCGGCGTCATCGGCATGACCAAGGCGGTGGGCAAGGAAGTGGCGAAGTACGACATCGCCATCAACGTCATCACCCCGGCGACCGCCAAGACCCGCATTCTCGACGAGCTGAAGCCCGAGTTCATCGACTACATGCTGAGCCGCATCCCGCGCGGCCGCTTCCTCGAAGTCGAGGAAGCCGCCAACATGGTGGCCTGGCTGGTGTCGAAGGAAAACAGCTTTACGACCGCCTCGGTGTTTGACCTGAGCGGTGGCCGCGCCACGTACTGATTGAAAGAAGGCCGCCTCAGGGCGGCCTTCTTGCTTGTGGGTGGCACCCACCTCCGCCACCAACTCACCCGAGTATTGGCTGCCGGCTCCTCGCCGGCGTAGCAGGCTAGCCCTGAGCAGTCTCCCACCGGCGTCATTCCCGCGCAGGCGGGAACCCAGGGCGATCTATCACCCTCCACCAGCGCTGCAGCATCCCACTAGGTTCCCGCCTGCGCGGGAATGACGCCGGTGGGAGTGGAGATGCAGTGCACAACCACTGGGCCCATCACCCAAGGTCGGCTTGACCTAAGTAACCAGACGGTGAATTATGCTTGGGCGACCCGCTGGAGGAGCCCGGGTGGCACGACCACCCGACGAGGATACCCCCAGTGAAATACGCGATAGTCGGCGTCGGCGGGCGCCATGCCATGTTCCGCAGGGCGATCACCCAGACGCATGCGGAGGGCAACGACCTGGTCGCCCTGTGCGACGTGAACGAGACCCGGCTGGCGCTTTCCGCCGGCAAAGTCCCAAAGAAGGGCAACGGCATCGCCACCTACGAGGCGGCCGATTTCGAGCGGATGATCGCCGAGCAGCAACCGGACACGGTGATCGTCACCACGCCGGATTATCTGCATCACGAGTATATCGTTAAGGCGCTGAAGGCCGGGCGCAACGTGATGACCGAGAAGCCGATGACGGTGGATCTCGAAAAGCTCCGCGCCGTGCTCGAGGCGCAGCAGCAGAGCGGCAAGCAGCTCACCGTTACCTTCAATTATCGCTACACGCCGGCCCGCACGCAGCTCAAGGACCTGCTGATGAGTGGCGTCATCGGCGACATCACCGCGGTGGATTTCCGCTGGTATCTCGACCGGGTGCACGGCGCCGACTATTTCCGCCGCTGGCACCGCTACAAGGAGAAATCCGGTGGCCTCTTGGTGCACAAATCCACCCACCATTTCGACCTGATGAACTGGTGGGTCGCCTCCACCCCCAAGACCGTCAGCGCCAACGGCAAGCGGGTGTTCTACACGCCTCAGATGGCTGAGGAGCTCGGGCTGGGCGAGCATGGCGAGCGCTGCCACGACTGCCCGGTGTTCGACCGCTGCGAGTACCGGCTCGACCTTGCCGGCGATCCGGCGCTGCGCGAGCTTTACCTCGATGCCGAGGACGATGACGGCTACCTGCGCGACAAATGCGTGTTCGCCGACGACATCACCATCGAAGACACCATGCAGGTGCAGGTGAAATACGCCAACGACGTGTTCCTCAACTATACGCTGTGCGCCTACAGCCCCTGGGAGGGCCTCGAGATCAAGTTCCACGGCACCAAGGGCGAGCTGACGCATCGGCATGTCGAAGTGCACGGGGTGTTCGGCGGGGTGCGCGACAAGGCTGAGGAAGACGCGATGACGACGACGCTGCATCTCGCCGGCGGGTTGCCGGAGGCGATAGACGTCTGGGCCGGCGAGGGCGACCATGGCGGCGCCGACCCGGTGATGCTGGGTTATCTGTTCGAGCCCGAGAGCATGGAGCCCGATCGCTACAACCGCGCCTCGACGCACAAGGAAGGCGCCTGGTCGATCCTCACCGGGATCGCGGCGAATGCGTCGATCGCATCGGGGCAGACGGTGGATGTGGATCGGATGCTGGCTGAGGCGGGGATCAGTCTGGCGCGGTAGCTGACTGATAGAGACGGCCCCCTCCCGGCCTCCCCCATAAAGGGGGAGGTGAAGAGTCGAGGCTCTGTCTTCGATCGTGCCCTGTGAACCGGCGGGGCACCTCCCCCTTCATGGGGGAGGATGGGAGGGGGCCGTCTCTATCGGTCAGCCACCCCTAAACCACCAGCTCCATCCGATCTGCCGGAAACCGCGTCAGCATGGCGTGGATGGGCGCGCCCTCGGCATCGAGATCAACCGCGTCCGACACCAGGACGACAGCGCCGGGCGCGAGCTTCAGGGCCTGCACTTCCTCGACGGTGGCGTGGCGGGCCGAGATGCGGGTGGTGCCGCGCGAGTAGTCGTCGATGCCATAGCGCTTCAGCGCTTCGGTGATCGAGCCGGTTTCGGCATAGGCGCGATCGATGCCGGAGAAGCGCGCTTCGGGGAACCAGCCGGTGGCGCGGGCGAGAGGGCGGCCGTCGGCGAAGGACACTGTTTCCTGCCGCAAGAGGCGCGTGCCGGGCTTGACCGCCAGCGCTTCGGCGAGGCGCGGGGTGGCGCGCTCGATCTTCGATGACAGCAGTTCGGCGCTCCGTTTGCGCACCTGCCCGGCGAGGCCTTCGGAAAAGCGGGTGCGGCGGCCGATCGGGTAGCTGAGGCGGCGCGCTTCGGCGACGAAGGTGCCGCGACCGTGCTCGGCGCGGAGCACGCCTTCCTCTTCCAGCACGGCGAGGGCGCGGCGGACGGTGTGGCGGTTGACGCCGAAACGCTCGGCGAGGCTCAGTTCACCTGCCAGTTTGTCGCCGCTTTCCAGCTTGCCGCCGATGATGTCGAGGCGGATGGCGTCGGCGATCTGTCGCCACAGGGCGACGCCTCCGGCCGGGGCGATTTCGGTGCGGCTCAAGATTGTCATTGCATCTTCACACGGTCGGCCTATAGCGGGGCGAAACGACATCACTTGTCTATTTTACTATACAAGTTGGAGCAAGAGCCAATGTTTGAGGCGCCCCAGAATAACCCCCGGCAGGAGGCGATGGCGGTGTTGAGCCACGCCACGCCGAAGCGGCTCGGCGAGCTCTGGGCCGCCTGGTCCGACAAGCCCGCCTACCACAAGGTGCGTGGCCCGGAGACCGGGCTGGTGATGGTGCGCGGTCGCGCCGGCGGTGGCGGCAACGCCTTCAACCTGGGCGAAGCGACGGTCACCCGCGCCACCGTGCGGCTCGAAACCGGCGAGGTCGGGCACGCCTATTGCCTCGGCCGCGACGGCGACAAGGCGGTGCAGTCGGCGCTGTTCGATGCGCTGCTGCAGCGCGACGCCGAGGCGGTGGAGACGCTGGTGCTGAAGCCGCTGCGCGCCGAGCAGGCGGCTGCGGATGCAAAACTCCGCGACGAGACGGCGGCTACCAAGGTCGATTTCTTCACCATGGTCCGGGGAGACGATTGATGGATCTGACGATCGAAGGCGGCTTCGCCGACCTGGTGCTGGGGGCGCAGAGCGTGTTCCGCGCCGTGATGGAGGCGCTGGCCCGTCCGGGGTCGGTGCAGTCGATCGCGTCCGATGCGCTGCCGCCGGCGCCGCTGACGCCCGAGCTCGGCGCCGTGGTGCTGACCTTATGCGACCACGACACGCTGGTGTGGCTCGATCCGGTGCTCGCAGCGAACGAGGCAGTGGTGGCCTGGCTGGCGTTCCATTGCGGCGCGCCGCTGACTTCGGACATCGGCGAAGCGGCGTTCGCCCTGGTGAGCGATGTGGCGCTTCTGCCGGCGCTGGGCGGTTTTGGGCAGGGCACCGACGAGTATCCGGATCGCTCGACAACGGTGGTGCTGGCGGCGGGGCCGCATGACCGCGCCGTGACCCTCAAGGGCCCCGGCATCAAGGATCAGCTCAGCATCGAGCTGCCGCTGCCGGGCGGCGATTTCATCGAGCAGTGGGCCGAGAACCGCACCCGTTTCCCCCGGGGCGTCGACCTGCTGCTGGTTCGTGACGGCACGGTCGTCGGCCTGCCGCGCACCACTCGTATCTCGGAGGCCTGAGCCATGTATGTTGCCGTCAAAGGCGGTGAGGCCGCCATTGCCAACGCCCACCGGCTGCTCGCCGATCGCCGTCGCGGCGATCGCTCGGTGCCGGCGCTGCGCCTCGACCAGATCATCGAACAGCTCGGCCTCGCGGTCGATCGCGCCATGGGCGAGGGGTCGCTCTATGACCGCGAACTGGCAGCGCTGGCCATCATCCAGTCGCGCGGCGACCTGATCGAGGCGATCTTCCTGGTGCGCGCCTATCGCACCACGCTGCCGCGCTTCGGCTATTCGAAGCCGATCGACACCGCGGCGATGAAGATCGAGCGTCGCGTCTCGGCGACCTTCAAGGACCTGCCGGGAGGCCAGCTGCTCGGGCCGACCTTCGATTATACGCACCGGCTGCTCGACCCCACGATTGCCGAGGGCGCCGCAGTGGACGAGGCGATGGCCCGGCCCAGCGCCGACGAGCCGGCGCCGCGGGTCACCGACCTCCTCGACCATCAGGGGCTGATCGAGCCCGACGTGTCCGAAGTGCAGGACGAGATCGGCGACCTTACCCGTGAACCCCTCGAGTTCCCGCTCAACCGCGACCGCCGCCTGCAGGCGCTGGCCCGTGGCGATGAGGGTTTTCTGCTGGCGCTCGGCTACTCGACACAGCGCGGCTATGGCCGCTCGCACCCGTTCGTCGGCGAGATCCGCATCGGCGAGGTCGAGGTGGAGCTCGATATCCCGGAGCTCGGCTTTGCCGTGAACCTCGGACGGATCCGGGTCACCGAGTGCCAGATGGTCAACAAGTTCAAGGGCAATGCCAAGGTGCCGCCGCAGTTCACCCGCGGCTACGGGCTGGTGTTCGGGCAGGCCGAGCGCAAGGCCATGGCGATGTCGCTGGTCGATCGCTCGCTGCGCGCCGCCGAGCTCGGCGAGGATGTGAACCATCCGGCGCAGGACGAGGAATTCGTCATCTCGCACTCCGACAACGTGCAGTCGACCGGCTTCGTCGAGCACCTGAAGCTGCCGCACTATGTCGATTTCCAGGGCGAGCTCGGGCTGCTGCGCGAGATGCGCGCCGAGCACGACATGGCCGACGATGCAGAGGCTTATCCGGAGGCGGCAGAATGACCTCGGTCGCCGCCACCGCCACCATCGCTGTCGGCGCCACTCCAGCCGTCGCCGCTGTCACCATCTGCACCACCACCGCCGGCGTATGGGCGCTTGCGGCGGGAGCGCCAGATCGCAACGAGAATGGTCGTCACCACCACGACGATGATGGCGATGCCAAGCACCACGTCTTCCACGGGCATCCGCGCCATTCCCCTACGCCGGCGGCGTATGAGCTGAAGGATATGCGAGCATGAGCATGATCGCCAAATACAACTTCGCCTATCTCGACGAGCAGACCAAGCGGATGATCCGCCGGGCCATCCTCAAGGCCATTGCGGTGCCGGGCTACCAGGTGCCGTTCGCATCCCGCGAGATGCCGATGCCCTATGGCTGGGGTACCGGCGGGGTGCAGGTCACTGCCTCGATCATCGGTCCATCGGATGTGCTGAAGGTCATCGACCAGGGCGCCGACGACACGACCAATGCGGTATCGATCCGCGCCTTCTTCGCCAAGGTCGCTGAAGTCGCTGTGACCACGCATACTGAGGAAGCGACGATCATCCAGACCCGCCACCGCATCCCGGAAGCCAAGCTCACGGAGGGACAGGTACTGGTCTACCAGGTGCCGATCCCCGAGCCGCTGCGCTTCCTCGAACCGCGTGAAACCGAGACGCGGAAGATGCACGCGCTCGAGGAATATGGGCTGATGCATGTGAAGCTTTACGAGGACATCGCCAAGCATGGCCGCATCGCCACGACCTACGCCTATCCGGTGAAGGTCGAGGGCCGCTACGTGATGGACCCGTCGCCGACGCCGAAATTCGACAATCCCAAGATGCACATGTCGGAAGCGCTGCAGCTGTTCGGCGCCGGGCGCGAGAAACGCATCTATGCGGTGCCGCCCTATACCGAAGTGGTGAGCCTCGATTTCGAGGACCATCCGTTCGAAATCCAGCATTTCGAGGAGCCGTGCGCGCTGTGCGGCGCGACCGGGGTGTATCTCGACGAGGTGATCCTCGATGACAGGGGCGGGCACATGTTCGTCTGCTCCGACACCGATAATTGCGAAGACCGCCGCGAGCACGGCCACCGCGGCAAGCTCGCCGGCCATGCCCTGGAGGCAGCAGAATGAGCACCAGAGTTTCAGCCAGCGAACCGCTGCTCAGGGTCGACCGGCTCAGCAAGTTCTACGGCAGCCGGATGGGCTGCGCCGATGTGTCGTTCGAGCTGTGGCCGGGCGAAGTGCTGGCCATTGTCGGGGAATCCGGCTCGGGCAAGACGACGCTGCTCAACTGTCTCTCGACCCGGCTGGAGCCGACCTCCGGTCTTGCCGAGTACCGGATGCGCGACGAGGTGTGGCGCAATCTCTATGACCTCAGCGAGGCCGAGCGGCGCTTCCTGATGCGGACCGACTGGGGTTTTGTGCATCAGAACCCGGCGGATGGCTTGCGGATGACGGTCTCGGCCGGCGCCAATGTCGGCGAGCGGATGATGGCGGTGGGCGACCGGCACTATGGCCGGATACGCTCGACAGCCATCGAGTGGCTCGGTCGTGTCGAGATCGCCGAGGACCGGGTCGATGACGAACCGCGCGCCTTTTCCGGCGGCATGCGGCAGCGGCTGCAGATCGCCCGCAACCTCGTCACCCATCCGCGTCTCGTCTTCATGGACGAGCCGACCGGTGGTCTCGACGTCTCGGTGCAGGCGCGCCTGCTCGACCTGATCCGCGGCCTCGTCGCCGATCTCGGGCTCTCGGCCATCATCGTCACCCATGACCTCGCCGTGGCGCGGCTGTTGTCGCACCGGATGATGGTGATGAAGGACGGCCACGTGATCGAGCAGGGCCTCACCGACCGGGTGCTCGACGATCCGCGCGAGCCCTATACGCAGCTGCTCGTGTCTTCGATCTTGCAGGTGTGACTGTGAACGTCGCGCCCTTGGCCTCCCCCCTCCCAGCCTCCCCCACAAGGGGGGAGGTGCCGTTCCGTGCGTTTGGCACGATCCCGCCGCAGCCGCTCTTCACCTCCCCCTTGATGGGGGAGGCCGGGAGGGGGTGGGGCAGTCTCACTCGAGGTTCGAAATGACCGCCCTGCTTTCGGTCGCCGATGTGGCGAAGAGTTTCACCATGCACCTGCGCGATGGCATCGTGTTGCCGGTCGTCTCGGGTGTCGGGTTCGAAGTGAATGCCGGCGAGTGCGTGGTGCTCGGCGGGCCCTCGGGGGCGGGTAAATCGAGCCTGCTCAAGATGGTCTACGGCAACTATGGCGTCGATGCCGGCTCGATCGCGCTGCTGCATCACGGCCAGCCGGTGGACCTCGCAACCGCGAGCCCGCGCACCGTGCTCGACCTCAGGCGCGACACCATCGGCTATGTCAGCCAGTTCCTTCGCACCGTGCCGCGCGTCACTACACTCGACGTGGTGGCGGAGCCGCTGGTGAGCCGCGGCACGTCGCGCGACGAGGCGACGGCCAGGGCGCGCGAGCTGCTGGCGCGGCTAAACCTGCCGGAGCGGCTGTGGTCACTGCCGCCGGCCACCTTCTCGGGCGGCGAGCAGCAGCGGGTGAACATCGCCCGCGGCTTCATCACCGAGCATCCGGTGCTGCTCCTCGACGAGCCGACGGCGTCGCTCGATGCCACCAACCGCGCCGTGGTGGTGGCGATGATCGCCGAGAAGAAGCAGGCGGGCGTGGCGCTGCTGGGCATCTTCCATGACGAGGAGGTGCGTGCCCAGGTCGCCGACCGCATCGTCGATGTGACCCTGTTCGCGCCAAGGAAAGCCGCATGAAACTCTCGGAAACCCCGATGCTGCACCCGACCGCCGAGGTGCACGACTCGACGCTTGGCCGTTACACCGAGGTCGGTGCCAATTGCCATGTGCACCGCTCGACGCTGGGAGACTATTCCTACCTCGTCGACGGCACGCAGGTGGCTTATGCCGAGATCGGCAAGTTCGCCAATATCGCGGCCAATGTGCGCATCTATGCCAGCAAGCATCCGATGCAGCGCGCCTCGCTGCATCACTTCACCTATCGCTCGAGCTGGTATTTCGACGGCGAGACGGACGATGCGGCATTTTTCGAGTGGCGCGCCGAGAACGGCATCGAGATCGGCCACGACACCTGGATCGGGCATGGCGCGGTGATCATGCCGGGCGTCAAGGTCGGGCACGGGGCCATCATCGGTTCGAACGCCGTGGTGACCAGGGACGTCGCCGACTTCGCCATCGCGGTGGGCGTGCCGGCCAAGCCGATCCGCCAGCGCTTCCCCGGTCCGATCGCCGACCGGCTGCTGGCGCTCGGCTGGTGGGACTGGAGCCACGACAAGCTCCATCAGGCGCTGCCGGATTTCCGCGCACTCGAGATCGAAGCCTTCCTCGAAAAGTACGAGTAGCGGGCTTTACCGCACCGGCTGAGAGGGTTGGCTGGATACTGGACCCATCCACGGCGTCGTCCCCCGCGAAGGCGGCGAACCAGTGATGGTATGCCGTTCCTGAAAGCGCCAGCCGTCTTTCAACTGTCACAATGGGTTTGAGGGCGTGGCGAAATGGCTGCGCCCTCAATGCTTTGGAATGGGCGCCTGCCGGGCTTTCCACTGTCATCAAGACGTCACCCAACCTTCACGCACGCTTCTTGTAGCCGCCTTAGGAGTTGGCCCCGTCGATTGGACGGGGTTGAGCGCATGCTGAAGATTTCTCGGGTTACACGTCGCTTCGGCGCCAAAGTAGCGGTCGACAACGTCAACCTCGAAATCCCCGCCGGTCAGATGGTCGGCGTCATCGGCCGTTCCGGCGCCGGCAAGTCGACCCTGCTCAGGATGATCAACCGGCTGATCGATGTCAGCGAAGGCAGCGTCGAGTTCGGCGGCCTCGAGGTCTCGTCGCTGCGGGGCCAGGCGTTGCGCGACTGGCAGCGCGACTGCGCCATGATCTTCCAGCAGTTCAACCTGGTGCCGCGCCTCGACGTCATCACCAATGTGATGCTCGGCCGGCTCAACCGCCGCAACAGCATCATGAGTCTGTTGCAGATCTTTTCCGAGGACGAGCAGTTGATGGCGCTCAAGGCGCTGGAGCGCCTCGATATCGCGCAGACCGCCAGCCAGTGGGCGCAGACCCTGTCGGGCGGCCAGCAGCAGCGCGTCGCCATTGCCCGGGCGCTGATGCAGGAGCCCAAGGTGATCCTCGCCGACGAGCCGATCGCCTCGCTGGACCCGCGCAACGCCAAGATCGTCATGGACTCGCTGCAGGCGATCAACGAGGAGCAGGGGATCACCGTGATCACCAATCTCCACACTCTCGATACGGCTCGTGCCTATTGCGAGCGGATCATCGGCATGTCGGCCGGCCGGGTGGTGTTCGACGGCACGCCCGAGCAGCTGACCACCGAGGTGGCGCGCGAGCTCTACGGCGCCGACGGCCTCGAAGAAGCCTTCTCGGAGGAAATGACCTCGACCAGCCTCGAGGCCATCGTTCCCAAGAAGAAAAAGAAGAAGCACGCCGAGCTGCCGGCGGGCGCCCTCGAGGCCCCGCTCGCTTCGGCCGGCCTCCCCAACTGAGATTTCACCAGTTTCCGCTCCTGCCGGTCGGCCGCCTGCTCGAGCGGCGCGGCAGGTGGCGGAAAGCCAATCGCGTCACCAAAGGAGACTTCCATGTCCGCGATCCGTAACGTCCTGATGGCGACTCTCGCCCTCACCATGACCAGCACTGCGTTCGCGCAGGATGTCTCGGTCCTCCGTATCGGCCTCGATGGTTCGGAGAACGAAGCCGACCAGATCCGCAAGACCGAATGCGTCGCCGAAGGCCTGAAGGCCGCGACCGGCGTGCCGGACGTGCAGATCTTCCCGTCGCCCGACTATAACGGCGTGATCCAGGGCCTGCTCGGCGGCACCATCGACATCGCCTCGATGGGCGCTTCGTCCTACGCCGCCATCGCGCTGCAGGACCCGGCCGCGGTCGACCCGATCCTGACCACTGCCGGTTCCGACGGCTCGACCGGCTACTACTCGCTGCTGGTCGCCCGCAAGGACAAGGGCTACACCAAGCTCGCCGACCTCAAGGGCAAGAAGCTCGGCTTCGCCGACCCGGATTCGACCTCGGGCTACCTCGTGCCGAACGTCTCGCTGCCGGCCGATATCGGCGCTCCGGTGGCCGAGTTCTTCGGTGAGACCGGCTTCGGCGGCGGCCATGAGAACCTGGTTCTCGGCGTGCTCGACGGCACCTGGGATGCCGGCACCACCTTCGGTTCGGGCGTCGGCGACTGGGCCGAGGGCTACACCACGGGTAACCTGCACACCATGGTCGAGAAGGGCATTCTCGACACCGACGATCTCGTCGAGCTGTGGAAGTCGCCGCTGATCCCGAACGGCCCGCTGATGGTCTCCAACAAGCTGCCGGACGAGCTGAAGGCCAAGATCCAGGCGTTCTTCCTCGAGCTGCCGACCAAGGACCTCGCCTGCTTCCAGGGCTTCACCGGTGGCGAGAACACCGCCTATGTCGAAGTCGACCCGTCCTTCTACGACACCATCGTGGCCGCGCGTAAGTCCGTGATCGGCGACTGATCGAACACCCAATGAACGCGAACGGCGGTGCCCCCGAGGCGCCGCCGTTTCCTCATCAGGAGCAGGACATGGCGCATATCGCCCACGATCCAGCCGGCGGCATCAGCGAAGCGACCCGGACCGTCTATGGTCATTATCGCCAGCAGATCCGCACCCGGCGCGTCTATTCCATCATCGCGCTGGTGGTGTTCGCCATCGTGCTGGCCGTGTCGCTCAACTTCGCCAACGCGGCGAACTCGGGCAAGTTCTTCGAGCGGCTGCCATACCTGTTCGATTTCCTGCGCAGTTTCGTGCCGAACGATCCGCTGGAGATTTTCCGGGCGATGTTCGATCTGCCGTCGCCCTATGCCGACGGCTCGATGAAGTACGATTTCACCTCGCAGCGGATGTATTTCACCGACACGCTCTATATCCCGCACTTCATCTACGAACTGATCGTCACCGTGAACATCGCGATCGTGTCGACCATTATCGGCGGCGGGATCGCGTTCTGCCTGTGCTTTTTCGCGGCCACCAACCTGGTCGGCGCCGGCGCGGTGCGCTTCTTCGTCCGGCGCGTGATGGAAATCCTCCGCGCCTTCCCCGAGATCGTCATTGCGGGCCTGCTTACCGCCATCCTGTCGATCGGCCCGATCGCGGCGATCTTCGCGGTGTCGCTCCACACCATCGGAGCGCTCGGCAAGCTGTTCTTCGAAGTGGTCGAGAATGCCGACATGAAGCCCGACGAAGGGCTGAGGGCGGTCGGCGCCACCTGGCTCGAGCGTGTCCGCTACGGCATGCTGCCGCAGGTGCTGCCCAATTTCGTCTCCTACACATTGCTGCGCACCGAGATCAACGTGCGCGCCTCGACCATCATCGGCGCGGTGGGCGGCGGCGGCATCGGCGAGGCGTTCCGCCTGTCGATCGGCAACAATCACGCCGCCAAGACCTATGCCATCATCATCCTGCTGCTCTCCACCATCATCGCCGTCGACCAGTTCTCGGGCTGGCTGCGGCGCCGGCTGGTCGGCAACCAGGCCTTCGAATTCGGACGGGGAGCGGCGTGATGTCGAACGTGCTCGCAATGGATGAGGCGGAACGGGCGCGACTGCGTTCGACGCATGCCACAGTGCTGCACCAGCCGTGGTGGAAGCGCTGGGCGCTGCTGATCGGGCTCGTCGTCACGGTGCTCTATCTCGGCTTCTGCTACGCCTTCTTCAATGTCGGCCCGGCCTTCGAGAATGGCAAATGGGACCGGGCGGCGCTCTACCTGCAGGATTGGTATTCGTGGCGGGCGCAGCCGCGGCTCAAATTCGCCGATGGCAGGGTAGCGGCCACCTGGTCGACGCGCGGCCAGTATCCCGCCGATGCGAAGATCGACTGGCTGGTGCCGCATGACGACGGGTCGATGACGGTGACCTTCGGCAGCGATGCCAATCGGCTGGAAGTGACACCGACGCTCGTCACCGCCTATGTCGACGGCGCGCCCTACCGCATCACCATCGGCAGCGACACGGTGACGGCGCCGAGCGATGCCCCTGGCGCGGTGCGCCAGGACGCCAGCAAGGTGGTGGTCGAGTACGGCTTTGCCGGGCAGGCGGAGATCCGCGCCAACCAGGTCTATGTGCAGCGCCGGTTCCTCGGCTGGGCCAATTTCTGGTTCGATACCCGCTCGGCCTATTGGGGGCTCAATCCGCTCGAGGTGATCGGGCTGATGTTCAGCCCGGAGCGGGTCGATCCGGCTCGGTCCAATTTCGACACGGCGGTGAAGGACTTCCTCGGCAACGGCGTCTGGCAGCATGGCGACATCCTGTCAAAGTTGCTGCAGACGCTGGTGATGGCGTTCGTCGGTACCCTGCTGGCGACGCTGTTCGCCTTCCCGCTGGCCTTCATCGCGGCGCGCAACATCACCCGTTCGCGCCCGGTGAACTGGCTGATGAAGCGGGCCTTCGACTTCCTGCGCTCGATCGACATGCTGATCTGGGCGCTGTTCTTCACCCGCGGTTTCGGTCCCGGGCCGATCCCGGGGATCGCGGCGATCTTCTTCACCGATGCCGGTGCGCTGGGCAAGGTCTATGCCGAGGCGCTGGAAAACGTCGATGATCGGCAGCGCGAGGGCGTGAAGTCGGTCGGTGCATCGCCGGCGGTGGTCAATCGTTTCGGCGTGGTGCCGCAGGTGCTGCCGGTGTTCATCTCGCAGTCGCTGTATTTCTGGGAAAGCAATACCCGCTCGGCCACGGTGATCGGCGCAGTGGGTGCAGGCGGCATCGGGCTCAAGCTGCTCGAAGCGATGGGCACCAATTCCGATTGGGACAAGGTCGCCTACATGGTGCTGCTGATCCTGATGGTGGTGTTCGTGTTCGACAATCTTTCCAATGCGCTGCGCTCGCGGCTGATCGGGCCGCGCGGGCATTAGGGGTGGGATTGGTGCGTGGGCCCACCCCCACCCAGCTTCGCTACGGCTTCGCTACGGCTTCGCCTAGCTGCGCTACCCTCCCCACAGGGGGGAGGGAAAGCCGACTGCAGGCTCTCGGTTCCATCCTCCTTTCCCTCCCCTTGATGGGGAGGGTAGCGCAGCTAGGGCCAGCGGCCCGTAGCGCAGCTGGGTGGGGTGGGGCCACAGCCACCAGACAACAAAAAGGCCGCCGTGGTTGCCCACGGCGGCCTCGATGCATTCAGCGGCGCGCTCAGTTGACGCGCTTGCCGTCCTTGTCGAACAGGTGGACGACGCTCAGATCCGGCGCCACCTTGATCTTGGAACCCGGCTGCGCGGTGATGCGCTCGCGGAAGATGCCGTTGATCGACTGGGTGCCGAGGCGGCCGATGACCTGGGTCTCGGAACCGGTCGGCTCCAGCACCACCACTTCGATCTCGATGCCGTTCGGATCGAGATGCAGGTGTTCGGGGCGGATGCCGTAGACGGCGGCATTGGCCGGAACGTTGACGGCCGGCAGCTGGATGCCGTCGGTGGTCTTGAAGCCGCCATCGGCAGCCGCGCCGTTGATGAAGTTCATCGACGGCGAGCCGATGAAGCCGGCAACGAAGGTATTGAGCGGGCGGTCATAGAGATCGAGCGGGGTGCCCATCTGCTCGATGATGCCATCGCGCATCACCACGATCTTGTCGGCCATGGTCATGGCTTCGACCTGGTCGTGGGTCACGTAGATGGTGGTGGTCTTGAGGCGCTGGTGCAGTTCCTTGATTTCGGAACGCATCTGCACGCGCAGCTTGGCGTCGAGGTTCGACAGCGGCTCGTCGAACAGGAAGACCTGCGGATCGCGCACGATGGCGCGGCCCATGGCGACACGCTGGCGCTGACCGCCGGAAAGCTGGCGCGGCTGACGGTCGAGCAGCTTCTCGAGGCCCAGGATCTGCGCGGCGCGATCGACCTTGGCCTTGATCTCGGTCTTGGGCACGCCCTTGAGCTTCAGCGAGAAGCCCATGTTCTGCGCCACCGTCATGTGCGGGTAGAGCGCGTAGTTCTGGAACACCATGGCGATGTCGCGTTCCTTGGGCGGCAGGTCGTTGACCACGCGGTTGCCGATGCCGATCTCGCCCGAGGTGATTTCCTCGAGGCCGGCGATCATGCGCAGCAGCGTGGACTTGCCGCAGCCCGAGGGGCCGACGAGCACGACGAACTCGCCGTCGGAAATGTCGACCGACACGCCCTTCAGCGCTTCGAAGCCGCCATAGTGCTTGCCGGCCTTGTTGATGGTTACTGGTGCCATGAAGGTTCCTCGTCCCTGTGGCGGGATACCCCGCCTGTCGGCCGGCACCTTCGGCGGGGGTGTCGCCAGCGTCAAGGCAGGATCGGCCGATATTAGACCAAAGTCTAAGAAAAGCGTAATACTAAAGTATTATCCAGCCCAAGTGCCGTAAGCCGGTGGGTGGATCACCCCCACACCTGCCTTGCCCAGTACCCCATCACTCCGATCAGTTCCCGCGCTGCAGGCGTGACCCCGGCCATGATCATGAAGCCGTGCGTGGCGCCGGGCCATTCGTGGAACGTCACCGCATTGCCGGCTTCTGCCAGCCGGGCGGCGTAGGCGCGGCCTTCGTCGCGGAGCGGATCGTGGTCGGCGGTGACCAGCAGGGTGGGGCAGAGGCCGCTGAGGTCGGGGGCGAGAAGGGGCGAGGCCTCGGGGTGAGACGGGTCGGCGCCGCCGAGATAGTTGGCGATGTACCAGCGCAGCGTGGCGCGGGAGAGAAAGAAGCCATGCGCGAACCGGGCGATGCTGGCGCTCTCGTGGGCGAGGTCGGTCGCCGGGTAGATCAGCATCTGGCCACCCAGCCGGATGCCGGCGGCGCGGGCCCGCAGCGCCAGGGCGGCGGCGAGGTTGGCGCCGGCGCTGTCGCCGGCGAGGATGATACGCTCGCTCGTGAGGCCGAGGCCGACGCCCTCGGCAATGATCCAGCGCAGCGCCGTCTCGGCATCGTCGAGCCCGGCCGGAAACGGCTGTTCCGGCGCCTTGCGATACTCCACCGACAGCAGGTTGCAGCCGGCGGCCTTTGCCAAGGCGCGGGCGGCGCCATCGTGGGTGTCGAGGCTGCCGACCACCCAGCCGCCGCCATGCAGGAACAGGATCGTCCCCGTGCTGCTGCCGCCCCGATAGAGGCGGCAGCGGAAAGCGGGGTCGCCGAGGGTGAAGGTGCGTGGCGTGGGCAGCTCGTCCGGCAGATCCCAATGGCCGGCGAGACCAAGTTCGGAGGCGGCGCGCGCCTTGATGACGCCGAGCTGGTCGTTGCTGAGGGTGCCGGCCCGCTCGGCGGCCTCGAGCATCAGGCGCAATTCAGGCCTCAGGCGCGACCGGTCGGGGCGCCCGTCGTCAAGATCTTCCAAGCGCCGCTCTCCCTTGCAGGCGGCGCCATAACAGCAGAGGCACGGCGAAAGTCAATGAAAAGAATATTGCATGCGATATGCGTTAGTGTTACGCCTTTAACCAGAGTGGATGCTGCCCGAGGAGGATTGGGAGGCATCCGCCGACAAAGGGAGAAGATCATGCAGGTTACCCGTATGCGCGGCGCGCTCGCCGTGGGCCTCGCCTTGGGCGTGGCATTGTCGCCGCTCGCCGCTCTGGCGTCCGACAACAAGATTGCCCTCGTGCCTGGTGGACCGCACCCGTATTTCGCGCCCTGGGAGCAGGCGGCGGCCGATGCACAGAAGGATTTCGGCATCGCCGCGGTCGAGTACAAAGTGCCGGCCGAATGGAAGCTGGAGCTGCAGACCGAGCTGTTCGAGAGCCTCGCGGCGCAGGGCTATGCCGGCATCGGCTACTTCCCGGGTGATGCGGTTGGCGTCAACTCGACGATCGCCGAGCTCAAGGCCTCGGACATTCCGGCGGTGGCGCTGGGCGGCTGCGCGCTGGATCCGACCGATACGGCGTTCTGCATGGCGACGGACGTCTACGCCTCGGCCTATCTCGGCACCAAGGCGCTGATCGAGGCGATGGGCGGCAAGGGCGCTGTGGTGCATCTGGCCGGGCTTCTCGTCGACCCCAACACCACGCTGCGCGTACAGGCGGTGGAAAAGGCCGTGGCCGAGACCAATGGCGCGGTGACGCTGCTGCAGACGCTGGGCGACACCGACAACCAGGAACAGGGCGACCAGAAGATCAACGCGCTGCTCGCCGCGCAGAAGGACCAGATCGGCGGGATGATCGCCACCGGCTACATTTCCTCGGTGGTGGCCGCCACGGCGCTGAAGAATCTCGGCGACAAGAAGATCAAGCTGATCGGCATCGACGACGACAAGATCGTGCTCGACGGCATCAAGGACGGCTTCGTTGCCGGCACCATGGCGCAGAACCCCTATGGACAGGGCTATATCGGCGCCTATGCGGTGGACCTGCTGGCCGAGGGCTGCACGGTGAAGGCGGATGCGCCGTTCATCACAACGCCACAGACGGCACGGTTCATCGACTCCGGCACGCTGCTGATCAATGCGGCCAACCTCGAGAGCTACAAGGACGACCTCAAGAAGCTGACCGGCGAACTGCAGGCGAGCTTCAAGGACAAGTTCCTCAGCTGCCCGTGATCGAGTGACGCGGAGGTGGAGTGATCCACTCCACCTCCATACCCACCGGATGTCATCCCAGCGAAAGCTGGGACCCATCCAACAGCCCGGACATGAGGCGAGTTGGGTCCCTGCTTTCGCAGGGATGACACCGAGTAGGAGGAGCGGTTGATGCTCCTCACTGCCGTTGCTTCTTCGAGTACCCCGCAATGACCTCTGCGCTTGACGCCGAGCCTCGTCCGAGTTCAGCCTCGGCCATGGACCCGGCCCCCCGCCGTACGCTCACTTCGTTGCTGCTTCGCGGCTCGACGCAGGCCGGGTTGTTCGTGATCCTCGTGGTGCTGTGGGTGGTGTTCGCCAACCTGGCGCCGGGGTTCCTGTCGAAGTTCAACCTCAACTCGCTGCTGCGTTCGGTGGCGGTCGATATCGTCGTCGGTTTCGCCCAGATGGTGGTGCTGGCGACCGGCGGGATGAACCTCTCGGTCGGGGCGATCGGGGTCTGCGCGGTGATGTTCTCGGGCTACCTGATGCAGGTGCTGGGGCTGCCGATCCCGGTGGCGATTGCCGGTACGCTGGCGCTGGGCGCCTTGCTCGGCTGGCTCAACGGCTTTGCCATCGTCAAGACCGGGGTGAACAGCTTCGTGGTGACGCTGGCGAGCGCCAGCCTGTTCTCGGGCGGCATGCTGATCCTCACCAAGGCGGTGCCGCTCAACGGCCTGCCGGCCGAGTTCGGCGCGTTCGGCAAGAGCGCCGTGGGTCCCGCGATCGGCAGCATGCCGGCGATCCCCAGCCTCGCCGTGGTGGCGCTGGCGATCGGGCTCGGGCTCTATGTGCTGTTCAAGCATTCGACGCTGGGCCGGCAGATCCTCGCGGTGGGCGCCAATGCACGGGCCGCCGAGATGAGCGGCATTCCGGTCGATCGTACCATCGTCTTCGTCCATGCGCTGTCAGGGGCGCTTGCCGCAGCGGCGGCGCTGATGCTGACCGCGCGGCTGGCGGCGGCGATGCCGGCGGTGGCGGGTGACGACTGGTTGCTGCCGAGCTTCCTCGCGCCGGTGATCGGCGGCACGGCATTGTCGGGCGGCATCGTCTCGGTGGTGGGCACCATCCTTGGAGCGCTGCTGGTCTCGACCATCCGCTCGGGCCTGCTGGTCCTGGAGATCGGCAATTTCTGGCTGCCGCTGTTCCTCGGGGCGTTCCTGCTCGCGGCGATCCTCGTCGAGCGCGGGCGCGCCGCCTATGTGGCGCGAGAGCAGGCGAGGCGGGCGTGATGGGCGCGTTCTTCCGCCTGCAATGGTCGGGCATCCTCGTCGGTATCATTGCCGGCGGCATCGCCCTGGCGCTGAGTGCACCGGCGTTCCTCAGCGAATTCAACCTGTTCGTGTTGCTGCGTTCGATCTGCGTGTCGCTGCTGGTCGCCTATGCGCAGATGGTGATGCTCGGCGTGGGGCAGATGAACCTCTCGGTCGGCGCATTGGGCGGGCTGGTGGCGGTGGTCACCGGCGGGCTGATGGATGCGCTGGGCGTACCGACTCTGCCGGCGATCATGATCGGGGTGGCGGCGGGCGGGGCGGCCGGTTTCGTCAATGGCTGGCTGACGGTCAGAACCGGGATCAACGGCTTCATCGTCACCCTGGCGACTGCGTCGGCGTTCGCCGGCATCAACCTCGGGATCACCAAAGCGGTGCCGTTCTACAACCTGCCGGCGGATTTCGTGGCGTTCGGCAACGGCCGGGTGGGGCTGTTTCCGCTGCTGCTGATCGTGCCGCTGCTGGTCACCGTGGTGCTGGCGCTGTTCTTTGCGCGTGCGGTGCCTGGCCGGCACATGCTGGCGGTGGGCGGCAACGCCCCGGCGGCGCAGCTCAGCGGCGTATCGGTGCCTCGGGCGATCATTTCGGCGCATGTGCTGTCGGGGCTGCTGGCGGCAGTGGCGGGCGTTCTCGCGGTGGCGCAGCTCGGCTCGGCGCAGCCCACCATCGGCTCGGACTGGCTGCTGATCTCGTTCGCGGCGCCGATCATCGGCGGGGCGAGCCTCGCCGGCGGCGCGATCTCGATCGTCGGTACGCTGCTCGCGGTGGTGCTGATCGGGCTGATCCAGAACGCCATGGTGCTGGTCAAGGTCGACCCCTACTGGGTGCAGTTCCTGCTCGGGGCGCTGATCCTCGCGGCGGTGTGGTTCAACCGCTATCGCGCCATCAAGGTGGGAGAGATCTGATGGCGCTGACGGTCGACAAGGCGAGCAAGTCGTTCCCCGGCGTCCGGGCGCTGAAGGATGCGTCGCTGGAGCTCCGGTCCGGCGAAGTGCACGCCCTGATGGGCGAAAACGGCGCCGGCAAATCGACACTGATCAAGATCATCACCGGCGTGCACCGGCCGGATGGTGGGCGGCTGCTGCTCGACGGGCAGGACGTTTTGTTCGCGAGCCCGCGCGATGCGATCCGGCTGGGGATCTCGGCGGTGCACCAGGAGCGCAACCTGATCCCGCGCTTCTCGGTGGCCGAGAACATCCTGCTCGAGAACCTGCCGCGGCGCACCGGGCTGGTGGATTACGCCAGGGCCAATGCCGAGGCGAAGAAATATCTCGAAATGATCGGGCTCGTGGTCGATACGCGAACCGAGGTGCGGCACCTGAGCGTGGCGCAGATGCAGATGGTGGAGATCGCCAAGGCGCTGAGCCACGAGGCCAAGGTGCTGCTGCTCGACGAGCCCACGGCGTCGCTGACCGGCGAGGAAGCCGACGCGCTGTTCGCGCTGGTGCAGCGGCTCAAGGCGCAGGGCGCGGCAATCCTGTTCGTCTCGCACAAGCTCGAGGAAGTGCTGGCGATCTCGGATCGGGTGACGGTGCTGCGCGATGGCGAGACCACGCTGATCGGCGAGCCGATGGCCAACATGACGCGCGGCCGGCTGATCGAGGCGATGATCGGGCGGGCCGAGCGCATCGCGGTGGTGCGGCCGCCCAAGGCTGCGACGGGCGCGGTCAAGCTGGAGGCCAGCGGCGTCGCCACGGCCGCCGGGCATCGCGACATCTCGTTTACCGTGCGGCGCGGCGAGATTCTCGGGCTCTACGGGTTGGTGGGCGCCGGACGAACCGAGCTGGCGCGAGCGCTGGTGGGGAAAGACAAGCTCAGCGGCGGGACCCTGTCGATCGACGGCAAGCCGGCGGTGATCCGCTCGGTCGAGGAGGCGCTGAAGCGGCACCGCATCGGCTATCTCAGCGAAGACCGCAAGTATGAGGGCGTGGTGCTGCTGCACCCGATCCGCTTCAACGTGGCGATGACCATCTGGGACCGGCTGGCGCGGTTCCTCGGCTTCCAGACGGCGGCCGGCGAACGCCGGGCGACCGAACCCTTCGCGCGGCAGCTCGAAATCCGCACGCCCAGCCTCGAACAGTCGGTGGGGAACCTGTCGGGGGGCAACCAGCAGAAGGTGTCGCTGGCCAAATGGCTGGCGGCCAAGGTCGACCTGCTCATCATCGACGAGCCGACGGTGGGGATCGACATCAAGACCAAGGCCTATATCCACGAGCTGATCGGCAAGCTGGCGGACGATGGGCTGGCGATCCTGCTGATCTCGTCGGAGCTGCCGGAAATGGTGGCGCTGGCCGACCGCATCCTGGTGATGCACGAGTTCCGCATCGTCGACGGTTTCGACAATGATCGCAGCTACGAGGCGATGAGCCGCAAGGTGATGGGGGCGATCCACCGGCACTCGGATGAGGCGGTGGCGGTGGAGTAGGCCCTTCACCTCTCCCTTGGGGGAGAGGTCGACGCGCAGCGTCGGGTGAGGGGGCCTTTCGCTCGGTGTTTGCGGCAAGGCCCCCTCACCCTGACCCTCTCCCCCGAGGGAGAGGGGACGATGGGGGCAAGGCCGGTGGACAACAGGGTGCTTCGGGTGCTGTAGAAGACGCCATGACCGACATCACCGCCCTCGACGCCGCTGACCCGTTTGCCCGCACGCGAACCCTGTTCGACCTGCCTGATGGCATCATCTATCTCGATGGCAATTCGCTCGGGGCGCTGCCGCGCGCGGTGAAGGGGCGGATGGCCGAGGTGGTGGCCACGCAATGGGGCGAGGGGCTGATCCGCAGCTGGAACACACATGACTGGATCGACCTGCCGGGACGGGTGGGCGATCGGATCGCCCGGCTGGTCGGCGCCGCTCCGAAGACCGTGATGGTGGCCGACTCCACTTCGGTCAACCTGTTCAAGGTGCTGGTGACGGCGCTGCGGCTCAGGCCTGGTCGCAAGGTGATCGTCTCGGAGCGAGGGAATTTCCCCACCGACGCTTATGTCGCGGCAGGTGTCGCAGAACTGCTGGGGCAGGGGCATGAGCTGCGACTGGTGGAGGCAGATGCGATCGCCGCCGCGCTCGGCGAGGATGTGGCGGTGCTGTTACTGACCGAGGTCAACTATCGCACCGGCGCGAAGCTCGACATGGCCGGGCTGACGGCGATGGCGCACGCGGCGGGCGCGCTGACGATCTGGGACCTTTGCCACTCGGCCGGGGCGTTTCCGGTCGAGCTGGGCGGCGCAGCTGCCGATTTCGCCGTCGGCTGCGGCTACAAATATCTCAATGGCGGGCCCGGGGCGCCGGCCTTCGTCTATGCCGCACCGCGACATCTGGATGGGCTGCGGCAGCCGCTGACCGGGTGGTTGGGCCATGCGGCGCCGTTCAGCTTTGCCGAGGCCTATCGGCCGGCCGAGGGCATCGGGGCAATGCGGGTCGGAACGCCGCCGGTGCTGTCGATGTCGGCGCTAGATGCGGCGCTCGACGTGTTCGACGGCGTCGATCTCGGCGCGCTGCGGGCCAAGGCGGACCAGCTGTTCGAGCTGTTCACCAGCGAGGTGAAGCGGCTGGCGCCGGAACTGGAACTGGCGACGCCCGGTGAGGCGGCGCGGCGCGGCACGCAGGTGTCGCTGCGGCATCCCGAGGCCTATGCGGTGATGCAGGCGCTGATCGCGCGCGGGGTGATCGGCGATTTTCGCGAACCCGACATCCTGCGCTTCGGGCTGACGCCGCTCTATCTCAGCTTCACCGATGTGCAGCGGGCGGCCGGGATAGTCGGTGAGGTGATGCGCACCGGCGCCTGGGATCAGCCGCGCTACAAGGTACGGGCCAAAGTGGTGTGAGGTCGTTCGTCGCTGTGACACCGCGCGGGGGAAGCGACGGCGCCCGCCCGACAAGGGGCCAACCCGAGAAGGCCTAAAACAGCTCGGCTTCGCCGTGTACGCCAAAGCTGGCGCTGCCGGAGAGGGCGGGGACGCGCAGCTCGTCGAGCACCAGGCTCGACCAGATCTCATCGTAGACCGAGGGCGGAGCGTCCGGCGGCAGGAGCGCGAACTGGCGCACCGCGAGCGCCATGTTCTGGCAGCGCTGCTCGATCCGGTCCTGGCCCTGCAGCGCGTTGACGATGATCCGGGCGGCCTGGCGACGGGCCTCGTCAGCGGAGAGCGATTTGTCGGCGAGCAGTTCGAGGGCCTGCGTCACGCCTTCCACCATGCCGGCGGTCTGGCGTGCTGTTTCATCGAGCTCGCGGGCGAGCCTTTGCAGAGACATGTAGACAAAACCCCCGTAGTGCCATCGGACCCTAGCGCGGAATCCTGAATGGCTCCTTGCGAATGCAGGACAGTCAGGGTGGACCCGAAGCTTTTGGTTAGCGCTTCACTAAGGAATTGACGGTAACGATGACACCCCAAACTATCGGGTCCAACGTTACTATGGTCATGTCGAGTTCACTGCCGCCCGAGTTCGATCGTGGTGTGGTGACGACCGTACACCAGGGTGATTGCCTGGTGTCGAATGAAGTGGACCTGACCTTCTCGACCGTGCTCGGCAGCTGCATCTCGGCCTGTGTGCGCGACCGCGCCGCCAATGTCGGCGGGATGAACCATTTCCTGCTCGCCGAACAGTCGGCCTCGGCGGCCGATCGCTACGGCGCCTCGGCCCGTTACGGCGCCTTCGCCATGGAACAGCTGATCAACAAGGTGCTCACCCGCGGCACCGGGCGCAAGGCCAACCTCGAGATCAAGGTGTTCGGCGGCGGCAAGATCAATGGCGCGCTCGACGATATCGGGCTCAAGAACATCGAGTTCGTACGCGAGTTCCTCGCCAATGAAGGCTACGAGATGGCCAAGGAAGATCTCGGCGGCACCTATGCGCGCCGGGTGATGTTCAAGCCCTATTCCGGCCGGGCCTTCGTCAAGCGGCTCGACAATGCCGCCAACGCCTCGATCGCGAGGGAAGAACTGGCAGTGGCCGCCAGCCGCCGCAGCGTCATCACCAAGCCGGTGCTCGACGACATCGAGCTGTTCTGAGGCCGGCCGAGAAACCCGACGTGTCGCGTGTGGGGCGCCCCAGGCACCATTACCAAGTTCTTACGCATCGCCTCCCAAGTATAGATTTGATTAACCATTCCGGCCCTAGGGTCGCCGCGAGGGCCTGGGGAGGCCCGTCGGGGCTCGGTGATTCGTGCGGCGCTTCAGTGTGGCGCTCATCGCTAATCTATGCTGGCTTGCCGCTCTCGTGGTTGCGGCCGGGGGCGTGCTGCTGTTCGGCGTCGGACTGTTGAGCGCGCTGCTGGCGCTGGCCGCCGCGGGGGGCGCAGCGATCGGTGCATTCATCATTGCCGAGCGCGCCGACCGCACCTTCTCGACCCGGCTCAGCACGATCGGCCAGGCGGTCGGGGTGCGTGCCGGCGAAGCCACCAGCCTCGAAGCCATTGTGCAGAGCCTCTGCACCCGGCTGGACCGAGCCTACAATTTCAAAGCGGCGTTCGGCAGCCTGAGGCAGCCTGCGGCGCTGATCGACAGCGATGGCGAGATCCTCGGGGTCAGCAACGGCCTCGTGCTGGTCGAACCGAAAGCCGAGGAAGGCGGTCTCGTTTCCGACGTGCTCGGCGGTGACATGCTGCTCGAAGACATGGCCGAGGAGAGTATCGTCGTGGTGGGCGACCGTCGCTACGTCGCCGAGCGGCGCGAACTCGGCGGCGGGCGCTCGATCATCGAGTTCACCCCGGCCGGCTACCAGATCGCCGATGACGATTTCGATGCCTTCGTCAGTGCACTGGCCAATGGCCGCACCGGCTTCCGCTTCGACGACTGGGGCATGCAGCATTCGCCGGCGCTGAAGGCGTTGGGCGGGGCGCTGGAGCAATTCGACAAATCGGTGAAGGCGATCGGCCAGTTGCTGCGCGGCGAAGAGATCGATGCGCTGCTGCTGATGGGCGCCGGGGCATTGGCGCCGGAGCTCAGGCAGTTCGAGCAATATCTCAACGCCATGCTGGTCGAGCGTGAGGAAGCGCTGATGGCGCGTGCCCATCTCGAGGCCAAGATGGAGGCGATCCTGCGCGCCATCGACCGCTACCGCGCCAGCGTCACCAGCCTCGCCGAACTCGCCGACCAGAGTCGGGCCGGGCTCAGTGTCGCCTCGTCGGCCATCGAGAAGGGCCGCGCCAAGGCACAATCGGTGCGCGCGCTGGAGCGGCAGGCAGTGGCGCTGGCCGCCGATGCGGCGCTTGCCGTACAGCGCACCAGCGTCTCGGTCGGTGGTGTGGAGAGCACCACCGCCGAGATCGACCGGATGGTGTCGAGCATCGAAGATGTGAGCTTCCGCACGAACCTGTTGGCGCTCAATGCCGCAGTCGAGGCGGCGCGGGCGGGCGAGAAGGGCGCCGGCTTCGCCGCGGTGGCGGCCGAGGTGCGCACCCTGGCGCAGGCGACGCAGAAGGCGGCGCGCGAGATCAAGTCGCTGGTCGGCACGTCGCGGCGCGAGGCCAGCGCTTCGGTCGAGCAGGCCGCCTCGCTCAAAAAGATTCTCTCCGGCCTCGGCGGACATTTAGAGAATCTAAGCAATGAGACGGACATGATCGCCGGTGCACTGGATGAGGGCAGCGGCGCCATCGCCCGGCTGGACGGCAGCGTGGCTGCGGTCGGCTCGGAAGCTGCGAAAGCCCTGCAACTCCCGGCGCGCAAGCGGGCCTAGAAGGGGCCTACAGGGGGCAGTATGGATCAGGGCGAATTTGCCCTCAGTGACCGCGAGTTCAATCGGGTCAAGGCACGCGTCTATCAGGAAGCCGGAATCTCGCTGTCGGAGGCCAAGCGCACCCTGGTGGTGTCGCGGCTGGGCAAGCTCGTTCGCACGCTGCGGCTGAGTTCGTTCGATGCCTATCTCGATTATCTCGAGCGGCAGGGCACCCCTGCCGATGCGCAGGACTTCATCAACGCGCTGACCACCAACCTCACCCGGTTCTGGCGCGAGGATCACCATTTCGATCATCTCGAGAACTATGTGCGCCAGCTGATGACGCAGCGGCCGCGGATGGGGGCGAACGGGCGGCCGAAGTTGCGGATCTGGTCGGCCGGCTGTTCGACCGGGCAGGAGCCCTACACCATCGCCCTGAGCCTGCTTTCGGCCTTCCCGGAGCTCAAGCGCTGGGATTTCCGCATCCTTGCCACCGACATCGACACCAATGTGGTGGCCAAGGCGGCGGGCGGGGTCTATCCGGAAGCCGAGCTCAACGGACTGTCGCGCGAGCGGGCGGCGCTGTTCGAGCGCGCCGAGGCGGGGCAAGTGCGGATCCCGATGGCGGTGCGCGAGCTGATCGCCTTCAAGCCGCTCAACCTGATGAGCAATCCCTGGCCGATGAAGGGTCCGTTCGACGCGGTGTTCTGCCGCAACGTCGCGATCTATTTCGACAAGAAGACGCAAGGCGAGCTGTTCGCGCGGCTGGGAGCGATCCTCGCGCCGGACGGCTTCCTCTATATCGGGCATTCCGAGAACCTGGGCGCCGGCGGCGCCAATTTCCGACTGGTCGGCAAGACCATCTATCAGGCACGTGCACAGCAGAAGGCGAGGGACGCAGCATGAGCATCAAGGTGCTGGTCGTCGATGACTCCGCGCTTATTCGCGAGGTGCTGAGCCGCACGCTGGGCAAGGATGGCGACATCATCGTGGTCGGCACGGCCGAGGACCCGATCGAGGCGCGCTCCAAGGTCAAGGACCTCAATCCCGACGTGCTGACGCTCGATATCGAGATGCCCAACATGAACGGGCTGCAGTTCCTCGACAAGCTGATGCGGCTTCATCCGCTGCCGGTGGTGATGGTCTCCACGCTGACCACCAAGGGAGCGAGCGAGACGCTGCTGGCGCTGGAACTGGGCGCGGTGGATTTCGTCGCCAAGCCCAACGCGACGCTGTCGGGCGGGCTCGACGCGTTCGGCGAGAACCTGCGCCAGAAGGTGCGGGCAGCGGCTCATTCCGATGTGAAGGGTCGCGCCATGAAGGCCCCGATGGCCAAGGTGCCGGTGCGCACCGCCGCAGCGCCGAACGGCGCGCTGATCGCCATCGGCGCTTCGACCGGCGGGGTCGAGGCGATCCGCGTGGTGCTTAGCGAAATGCCGCCCGATTGCCCGCCCATCGTCATCGCCCAGCACATGCCGGCCGGTTTCACCAGCCGCTTTGCCGGCCGGCTGGACGAACTGACCGAACTCAAGGTGGTGGAAGCCGAGGACCGCATGCCGCTCCTGACCGGCCATGCCTATGTGGCGCGCGGCGACTTTCACCTGCGGGTGGAGCGCAGCTCGGGCCAGCTCAAATGCCGGGTGACGCAGGACGAGCTGATGTCCGGGCACCGGCCCAGCGTCGACGTGCTGTTCGAATCGGTGGCCAGGACCGTCGGGCCGATGGCGGTCGGCGCCATTCTCACCGGCATGGGGCGCGACGGGGCGCGCGGCTTGAAGCTGATGCGCGAAGCGGGCGCCTACACGGTGGGGCAGAGCCAGGCTTCGGCACTGGTCTATGGCATGCCGCGCGTGGCGTTCGAAGAGGGCGCAGTGATCGAGCAGGCCCCGGTCGAAGGCATCGCCGCCCGGCTGGCGGCAGCGCTCACCCGGCTCAAATCCGCAGCATAACGCGGGTCCGGATTGAAGGTTTGGTAACGGAATGTGCCTAGGGTTTTACGATACGCGACCCGGGCGTATTTCGGGCAGCTAGAAGGCGCAGCGTAACGATGCCGAAGGCAAGTGCAGTCAGTGTGATGATCGTCGATGACCAGCAGTCGATGCGGGGCATCTGCAAATACATCCTCACGCAGCTGGGATTCACCAACATCGTCGAAGCCAAGTCGGGGCGCGATGCGCTCGGCAAGCTCGAAAAGAGCAGTGTCGACCTGATCATTTCCGACTGGAACATGGACGACATCGACGGGCTGACGCTGCTGCGCGTCATCCGCAAGCACCCCAAGACGCAGGGTATGCCATTCATCATGGCCACCGGCCGCTCCGACAAGGAGCAGGTGAAAGAGGCAATCTCGTCGGGGGTCAACAATTACATCATCAAGCCGTTCGACGCCTCGACCATGAAGAAGCGGATCGAGGCGGTGATCGGCGTGCTGTCCTAGGCCGCCAACTGCCAGCCGAAGCCACCAGGCCGCCTCCGGGCGGCCTTTGTTTTTGGCGCCAGCGCCGGATGGAACGGCGCTTTCCGGGCGACCGTTGCCATCGATTGCATGCCCTGCATGTAATCGACTACATGCCCGGAAATGCTGGGTTTGCTACGCATCGTTCCGTAACACGAAATTAATCCACCCCTGCCAGTCTCAGGCGCAGTCGTGCACGGGCCTTGGGGGGAAGGTCGACGTGACGCCGGCGCCAATGCAGCGCCGGCTCTCGGCATTCCCCGAGGTCATGGTCGCGGGCGCGCTTCTCGCCGAAGCGCCGCGGCGGCCGCACGCGAGGGGGAGCAAGGCATGGGTTGGTTTCCGAACTTCAAGATCGCGCAGAAGCTGCCGCTGGCACTGGTCGGCTCGGCATTGCTGGTCAGTGCCGGCGTCGGCATTGCCAGCTATCTGATCGGCTCGAGCACGGTCGACCGGATGAGCATCCGGCAGATGCAGATGGCGGCCGGCGACCGGGTGAAATCGTTCGAAACCTATCTCGAGACCATCGAGGCGGACCTGGTGAACCAGGCAGCGGCGGAAAGCGTGCAGACGACGCTGCGCGACTTCGCCATCGGCTGGGGACAGTTCGCCACTTCCAGCCCGGCGGCCGATCCGATCACGACGCTGCGGGCCAACTATATCGACAACAACCCCAACGCCGCCGGCTCGCGCCAGGCGCTCGATACGCCGGCGCAGGCGCCGGGGGCGAAGAAATGGAACTACGACTTCCTCCATTCCAAGGTGCACCCGAACTTCCGCCGGCAACTTGAAGCGCGAGGCTATGCCGACCTGTTCCTGTTCGATCCCAAGGGCAACCTCGTCTACTCGGTGATGAAGAATGACGACTTCGCCCGCAATTTTGCCGAGGGTGGCGATCTCGCCGACAGCGGGCTGGGACGCGCCTTCCGCGCCGCGGCCGCGCTCACCGAGCCGGGCAAGGTGGCGTTCGAGGATCTGGGCCTCTACGCAGTGGCGGGGATCCCGGCGAGCTTTCTCGCGACGCCGGTGTTCGATGCGCGCAGCAAGCTGATCGGCGTGATGGCGATCGAGATGCCGATCGGGCCGATCAACCAGATGCTGCAGGACAATGCCAACCTGGGTCAGACCGGCGAGAGCCTGCTGGTCGGCGCCGACAAGCTGATGCGGTCGGATTCGGTGTCCACGACGGGCAATGACACGCTGAGCGCCACTTATGACTATCCGCTGGTCGATGCGGCGCTCGGCGGCAACCAGGCGGATGGCGTCACCAGTGATTATCGCGGCATGCGGATGATCGCCACGGCCCTGCCGGTCGAATTCAACGGCACCAGATGGGCGATGGTGACGACGATGAGCGAGGACGAAGCCTTCGCGCCGGTGGCCGAAATGCGCAACATGATGCTGCTGGTCGGCGGCGCCCTGCTGGCGGTTGCCGCGCTCGTCGGCCTGCTGTTCTCGCGCAGCATTTCCAAGCCGATCAGCCGGCTGACCGAGACCATGGGCGCGCTCGCCGAAGGCAAGCTCGATACCGAGGTGAAGGGCGCCGGCCGCAGCGACGAGATCGGCGACATGGCCAAGGCCGTGCAGGTGTTCAAGGAGAACGCGCTCAAGGTCACCGAGCTGACCGAGGGCGAGCGCGCCGCATCGATCCAGCGCCGGGCCGACCGCACGCAGATGATGCAGACGCTGCAGCAGGCGTTCGGCGCGGTGGTGGACGCCGCCATCGCCGGAGATTTCTCGAAGCGGGTCGACGCCGAGTTTCCGGATGCCGAACTGAATGCGCTGGCGCATGGAGTGAACGAACTGGTCGAGACGGTCGATCGCGGCATGAGCGAGACTGCCGACGTGCTGACCGCACTGGCGCATACCGACCTGACGCAGCGGGTGCGCGGCGACTACCAGGGGGCATTCCTCAGGCTGAAGACCGACACCAATGCGGTGGCCGAAAAGCTGGGCGACATCGTCGCCGGCCTGCAGCAGACCTCGCGTTCGCTGAAAACGGCAACCTCGGAAATCCTGTCGGGCGCCAATGATCTCAGTGAGCGCACCACCAAGCAGGCGGCAACGATCGAAGAGACCTCGGCGGCGATGGAGCAGTTGTCCGGCACGGTGCTGGCCAATGCCGAGCGCGCCAAGGATGCTTCGAACGTCGCGGCGACGGTGACGCGGACCGCCGAGGATGGCGGCCAGGTGATGCACAAGGCCACCGAGGCGATGGAGCGGATCACCCACTCGTCGGGCAAGATCTCCAACATTATCGGGATGATCGACGACATCGCTTTCCAGACCAACCTCCTCGCGCTCAACGCCTCGGTGGAGGCGGCGCGGGCCGGCGATGCCGGCAAGGGCTTTGCCGTCGTGGCGGTGGAGGTCAGGCGGTTGGCGCAGTCGGCGGCGAGCGCTTCGAACGAGATCAAGACGCTGATCGAGCAATCGGGCAGCGAAGTGAAGGGCGGCTCCAAGCTGGTCGCGGAAGCCGCGGCCAAGCTCGAGGCGATGCTGGTGGCGGCGCGTTCGTCGAACGAGCTGATGGACTCGATCGCCCGGGCCAGCCAGGAGCAGGCTTCGGCGATCGAGGAAGTGAACGCCGCGGTCCGCACCATGGACGAGATGACCCAGCACAATGCGGCGCTGGTGGAAGAGACCAACGCGGCGATCGAGCAGACCGAGGCACAGGCCACCGAGCTCGACCGGATCGTCGAAGTGTTCCGCACCGGCGACGGGGGCGAGCCGGCACGGGTGAGCGCGCCGGCACGGGTGAGCGCGCCGGCCAAGGGAATCAGGGCGCTGCAGGAGCAAGTACGCTCGGCGGCGAAATCCTATCTGAGCCACGGCAATGCCGCGCTCGACAAGGACTGGTCGGAGTTCTAGCTCGCCGGGCGGCCAGCCGTCGCGGCTGGCCGCAAATACTGGCCCAACTAAGCATCAGCCCGTAATCCTAAATTAAGGCGCCATCCCTAGTCTTCCCGCCGTTGTACACGGGCCTCAGGGGGATGAGGTTGGCGTGAACAGCGGAGGCAGGATGCTTCCGTCCCGCTGCGGCAGAATTGCCGCTCCCCCGCGACAAGGTCGATTTCAGAGGGGGAGAGTTGGGCATGGGTTGGCTTCCGAAATTCAAGATTGCGCAGAAACTGCCCTTGGCGATGGTGGGGTCGGCGCTGGTGGTCAGCCTGGGTGTGGGCCTCGGAAGCTATTTCGTCGGTTCAGCGATCGTCGCCGAGATGAGCGCCAAGCAGATGCAGACCGTCGCATCCGCCCATGCCGACAAATTCACCACCTATCTCAAGACCATCGAAGCAGACCTCGTAAACAGTGCAGCGACCGACAGCGCGGTGAACGCGGCGCGGGATTTCGCCATTGCCTGGAAGAACTTCGCCAAGGCGACGCCGCCGGCCGACCCGGTGGTGGTGCTGCGCGAAGCCTTCATCACCAACAACCCACACCCGGCCGGCGAGCGGCAACTGCTCGACATCAACGACAAGGGGCGCACCAACTACGACACCACGCATGACAAGGTGCAAGCGACGTTCCGCCGGCAGCTGGAAATGCGCGGCTATCGCGACCTCTACATCCTCGATACGGCCGGCAACCTGGTCTATTCGGTGATGAAGAACGACGACTTCGCATCGAATTTTGCCGAAGGCGGCGAGCTTGCCGATAGCGGGCTGGGCCGGGTGTTCCGCAAGGCGGTGGCGCTGACCGAGCGCGGCCAGGTGGCTTATGAGGACGCGTCGCTCTATGCGCAGGCCGGCTCGTCGGCGAGCTTCATCGCGACCCCGATGCTCGACGTGCGCGGCAAGCTGATGGGGGTGATGGCGATCCAGATGCCGGTCGCGCCGATCAACCAGATGCTGCAGGACAATGCGCAACTGGGCCAGACCGGCGAGAGCTTCTACGTCGGGGCCGACAAGCTGCTGCGCTCGGACTCGGTGTTCTCGGAGGCCGACGACACGCTGGCGACCGCCTATGACAATCCGGTGGTCGACGCGGCGTTGGCCGGCGGCACCGGCAATGGCGTCACCACCAATTATCGCGGCGTCCGGATGATCGCCAATGCGATGCCGGTGACGTTCAACGGCACCACCTGGGCGATGGTCACCACCATGAGCGAGGATGAGGCCTTCGCGCCGGTGGCGCAGCTGCGCAACACCATGCTGCTGGTGGGCGGGGCGCTGCTGGCGCTGGCGGCGGCAGGTGGCTTCCTGTTCTCGCGCAGCATTTCGAAGCCGATCAGCCGGCTGACCGAGACCATGGGGGCGCTGGCCGAGGGCAAGCTCGATACCGAGGTGAAGGCGGCCGGCCGCAGCGATGAAATCGGCGACATGGCCAGGGCCGTGCAGGTGTTCAAGGAGAACGCGCTCAAGGTCAACGAGATGACCGAGGACGAGCGGCTGGCCGCGGTGCAGCGCCGGGTCGAGCGGACCGAGATGATGCAGGAGCTGCAGAAGGCGTTCGGCGAGGTGGTCGATGCGGCGATATCGGGCGACTTCACGAAGCGTGTCGGCGTGGAATTCCCGGATGCGGAGCTGAACGCGCTGGCGCATGGGGTGAACGAGCTGGTCGCAACGGTGGATCGTGGGCTGAGCGAAACCGGCGATGTGCTGTCGGCGCTGGCGCAGACCGACCTGACGCAGCGGGTAGAGGGCGAGTATGGCGGCGCTTTCGCGCGGCTCAAGGACGACACCAATGCGGTGGCCGAGCGGTTGGTCGAGATCGTCGGGCAGCTCAAGGGGACGTCGCGTTCGCTGAAAACGGCGACCGGCGAGATTCTTTCTGGCGCCAATGATCTGAGCGAGCGCACCACCAAGCAGGCAGCGACGATCGAGGAGACCTCGGCGGCGATGGAGCAGTTGTCCGGCACGGTGCTGGCCAATGCCGAGCGCGCCAAGGATGCCTCGAATGTCGCGGCGACGGTGACGCGGACCGCCGAGGATGGCGGGCAGGTGATGCAGCAGGCCACCGAGGCGATGGAGCGGATCACTCACTCGTCGGGCAAGATCTCCAACATTATCGGGATGATCGACGACATCGCCTTCCAGACCAATCTCCTCGCGCTCAACGCCTCGGTGGAGGCGGCGCGAGCCGGCGATGCCGGCAAGGGCTTTGCCGTCGTGGCGGTGGAAGTCCGGCGGCTGGCCCAGTCGGCGGCCGGAGCGTCCAGCGAGGTGAAGGCGCTGATCGAGCAATCGGGCAGCGAAGTTAAGGGTGGCTCGAAGCTGGTCGCGGAAGCCGCCGCCAAGCTCGAAGCGATGCTGGTGGCGGCGCGTTCGTCCAACGAGCTGATGGATTCGATTGCCCGGGCCAGCCAGGAACAGGCCTCGGCGATCGAGGAAGTGAATGCCGCGGTCCGCACCATGGACGAGATGACCCAGCACAATGCGGCGCTGGTGGAAGAGACCAACGCGGCGATCGAGCAGACCGAGGCACAGGCCACCGAGCTCGACCGGATCGTCGAAGTGTTCCGCACCGAGGCGCACGAGGCGCCGGCGCGGGCTGTGGAAGCGCCTGCCAAGGGTATCCGCGCCCTGCAGGACAAGGTGCGCAGCGCCGCCAAGTCGTATCTCAGCCAGGGCAACGCCGCGATCGACAAGGATTGGGCCGAGTTCTAGCCGGTTGCTGCCGGCGCGTTCTCGCGCGGGAAAATCTCGCGAAGCGCCGCCGGTCAGAAGACCCAGGCAAAACGTCCAGAAGGGACAGCAATGCGCAAGTTCAGCCGGATCATCGCCACCCTTGCCATCGGCGCGCTGCCGCTTTGCGGCGGGCTGTATCTGGGGTGGCAGACGATGGGGGAGATCGGCGCGGCGCAGCGGGAAGCCGATGGCGTGCGCTATGCCGGGCTGGTGCTGCCGGAACTGGTGGGGCTGGCCCGCGACGGGGCGCTGCCGGAAGTGGATCCGGCGCTGACCGAAGCGGCGCGGCGCAGTGATGCGATACTTGGCACCGCATCGCTGTCGGAGGCCTATGACGCGCTGAAGTCGGAGCTGGCGCAGGGAGCCCATCCGGCAGCGGCGCGCCATGCCGCCGCCATGCTGGTGCAGCGGATCCACGACAGTTCGGGGCTCAGCGCCGACAAGCGCGCGGAACAGCTGGTCGAGGTGCCGCAGGCTGCCAATGCGGCGCCGCTCTCGCCGGCGCTGATCAAGGCGACGCGCTATGCGGTGGCGGTGCAGCCGGCAGAGGTGGCGCGGCTCGAAGAGGTGCTGGCCGAGTTCCGCGCCGCGACTGCCGACAGCGGCACCGACCGCGCGGGCGCCGCCTATGCCGCGGCTGCCGCAGCGCTGGCCGACCGGGTGGCGGCAGGCATTGCGGCGATGCCGGATGCGGCAGCGCGCTCGGCTTACGACTGGGCGGGGCTCGATGCGGCGCATGGCGCGTTCCAGGATGCCGCGCTGGCGTTCGGCCGGGCTTCGGGCGCGCAACTGCGGCAGGTGCTGGAACAACGCATCGCCGAGGCAGGCGGACGGCTCAACTGGATCGGCTGGAGCAGCGCCGGATTGGCGCTGCTCGCCGGCCTTGCCGCCTGGTTGGGGCTGGGACGGCTGGCGCAATCAGCGATTAAGGAAGCTTCCCTATCGTCCGCGCCGGGGATGAGCGGGGATGCCGGGCACGACAGCCACGGCGACATGGGGGCTGCAATGGCCGATACCTCTTCGCACGATACGATGTCTTCGCCGAACCGGGGTGGGCTGACGCTCACCACGACGATCTCGGCCATGGTGTTTGTCGCAGTCACCGTGGCAATCGCGGCCGTCCTGTTCGCGGTGTGGGTGATGCTCGCCGCCAATACGCGCGACACGGCCAGCCAGCGGCTCGCCGCGGATCTCAGGACCGTCGCGGCGATCCTCGAGGTGAACCTGCCCAATTCCGACATCTTCTGGACCGAGGCGGGCGAACTCCAGAAGATCGAGGCCAAGGCGATGCCGAAATTCCGCAACCACGACCTGATCGATACGATCGGGCGGGTGACGGGCGACACCGCGACGCTGTTCGTGTTCGATGCGGACACCCAGGATTTCGTCGGCAGGTCGACCACCGTCGTCGACGACAAGGGTGAGCGCCTGCTCGAAATGCCGCTGGCCCGCGACGGCGCGGTCTATCCCGTGGTGGCCGCGGGGGGCACCTACCAGGGTGAGGCCGAGGTGCTCGGCGTGCCCTATTATGCGATCTACCAGCCGATCCAGAACCTCAATGACGAGGTGATCGGGCTGGTCTATGTCGGCATCCCGAAAGCCGAGATCGATGCGACGGCGAGCGAGGGGCTGCAGCTGCTGGCGCTGGTCGGCGCGGTGGCGGTGCTGGTGATCGGGGCGCTCTCGGTGTTCGCCGCGTCGCGATTGATGCGGCTGGTGCCGGCGCTGTCCAAAAGCATGCGGCTGGTAGCGGGTGGCGATCTCGAAACGGCGATCCCCTATACCGGCCTCAGCAACGAGATCGGCGAGATGGCGCGCCATGTCGAAGTGTTCCGCGCCAATGCGCTGAAAGTGCAGGAACTGACCGAGGACGAGCGGCTGGCGCTGGAACAGCGGCGGGCCGAGCGCACCGAGATGATGCAGTCGCTGCAGCAGAGTTTCGGCGACGTGGTGGAGGCGGCCACATCGGGCGACTTTTCGCGCCGGGTCGAGGCGCGGTTCGCGGATGACGAACTCAACCGACTGGCCGGCAGCGTCAACACGCTGGTGGGGACGGTGGAACGGATCATCGGCGATACCGGCGCAGCGCTGGCGGCACTGGCCGATACCGACCTGACGCATCGGATCGAGGGCGGCTATGAGGGGGCGCTCGGGCAGTTGCGCGACGATACCAACGAGGTGGCGGAAAAGCTCAGCCAGATCGTGCTGACGCTGAAGCAGACGTCGCGCTCGCTGAAGACGGCGACCGGAGAGATCCTGTCGGGCGCCAACGACCTGAGCGAGCGAACGACGCGGCAGGCCGCGACGATCGAAGAGACCAGCGCGGCGATGACGCAGCTCGCCGATACGGTGCGCGCCAACGCCGAGAAGGCCGAGGACGCGCGTCATGTCGCCCAAGAGGTGAGCCGCACCGCCGAGGCCGGCGGCGAGGTGATGCAGCAGGCCAATGTGGCGATGGAGCGGATCACCCAGTCATCGTCCAAGATTTCCAACATCATCGGCATGATCGATGACATCGCCTTCCAGACCAACCTCCTGGCGCTCAACGCTTCGGTGGAGGCGGCGCGCGCCGGCGAGGCGGGCAAGGGCTTTGCCGTGGTGGCGGTGGAAGTCAGGCGGCTGGCGCAATCGGCGGCGCAGGCCTCGAGCGAGGTCAAGCTGCTGATCGAGCAGTCCGGGGCCGAGGTCAAGGGTGGCACCAGGCTGGTGGCCGAGGCGGCCGACAAGCTTCAGGCCATGCTGGGGGCGGCGCGGCGCTCCAACACGCTGATGACGGCGATCGCCGATGACAGCCGGCAACAGGCGGGCTCGATCGACGAGGTCAATGCGGCGGTACGGCAGCTCGACGAGATGACGCAGCACAATGCGGCGCTGGTCGAACAGATCAATGCGGCGATCGAGCAGACCGAGGCGCAGGCCGGCGAAGTCGACGGCATTGCCGAGATCTTCACCGTCGACGCCGGTTCGGCGCGCCAGTCCGAGCCACACGACGCAGGCCGCCTGCAGGCCGGCGAGGCTCGGAGATCGTACCTGAGCCATGGGAATGCGGCGATCGACAGGGATTGGGCGGAGTTCTGAGCCGCCGAATTCGGAGCGACCGAGATAACCCTGACACTCGGTGTCAGGTGATCCATGCGAAACCCTCTGCCGCGTTACAACGGAGAGGGTTTCGTTCATGACCCAGACACTCGAACTCGTCACCTTCCGGCTCGCCCATGGCAGCGGACAGCAGTTCATCGACGCCAATGCGGCGGTCAGCGACTGGCTGAAGCGGCAGCCCGGCTTCGTGTCGCGACACCTCGCCGAGCGGGACGACGGCAGTTTCGTCGACATCGTGTTCTGGCAAACGCACGAAGCCGCACTGGCGGCCAGCGGGAAAATGATGGAAGAGATGGCCCAGAGCGAGGCCATGACCATGATCGATCCAATGGGCCTCGAGATGAGCCATGGCACAATCCGACTCTCGGTCGACTGAAATGGTCGCCGACCTCCTGCAGATCGTCCGGTCGTTCCCACAGCCGGTCGCCGACCTCGCGCAGAAGCTGGCGCTGACGCTGCTCTCGGTGCGACCGGACCTCGACGCCAAGGCTCGGCTGGGCTGGGGCTCGGTCAACTATCGGCATCCGAAGGCGGGGTTCGTCTGCGCCATCTTCCCGATGGAGGATCATGTTTCGCTGGTGTTCGAGCACGGGCGGCTGTTGAGCTCGCCTTTGCTCGAAGGCGACGGCAAGCAGGTGCGCTTCATCCGGTTCGTGCCGGGCGTCGAGATCCCCGAGGACGAGATCGCCATCCTCCTCGCCGAGGCCATTGCGCTCAAGGCGTGAGCCGTGCAGAAACCTCCGAATGGAGCATTCACCGTTACGCCGTAGCGTTGAAATGCTCTGGGTATTTTGGTTGGTCGCGCTTTCGAACCGGAAAAGCCTGCAACTTTTCCTGAGAGCGCCCCGGTGTCTCGGAGGTTTCCATGGCGCGGATCGGGCTCGTGGCGCATGACGACAAGAAGGACGAGCTGGTCGCCTGGGCCAAGCTCAACCGGGACAAGCTGTCGCGCCATGAGCTGTGGGGCACCGGCACCAGCGGTGGCCGGGTGACCGAGGGCACCGGACTGCCGGTGACGCGGCTGCTGAGCGGGCCGCTGGGCGGCGACGCGCAGCTCGGCGCGATGATCGCCGAGGGGCGGCTCGACGCGCTGATCTTCTTCCAAGATCCGCTCACCGCCATGCCGCATGACGTCGATATCAAGTCGCTGACGCGGCTGGCGACGCTCTACAACATCCTGTTGGCGCCGAACCACAGAACGGCCGACGCGGTGCTCGCGGTGCTTTGACCATCTGGTCAAAGTCTCCACAACCCTATAAGAGCCGCCCCCAATCGAAACGCGGTGCTTGGTTGACCGGTGTTTGTGCATATGCGCAGATGACCGCAAAACCGGCACAAGCCGCAAAGAAGAATGATTTCATCAGGACGGGGGCGGGGTGTCCTTCGACGCAGTCATCGACGTCAAGAACGTCAGCAAGCGCTTTGGCGGCTTGCGCGCAGTCAACGATTGTTCGCTTCGGGTCGAGCGCGGCTCGATTACCGGGTTGATCGGGCCGAACGGCGCCGGCAAGTCGACGCTGTTCAACCTGGTCGCGGGCAATATTGTGCCCGACAGCGGCCAGATCCTCTTTGACGGCCAGGATGTTACCGGGCTGAAACCGCATCAGCTGTTTCACCGCGGCATGTTGCGCACCTTTCAGATCGCGCACGAATTCTCCAACATGACGGCGCTCGAAAACCTGATGATGGTGCCCTCGGGCCAGCCGGGCGAGAGCCTGATCCGGACCTGGCTGATGCCCGGCGTGGTCAAGGGCGCGGAGCGCCACGTGCGCCAGAAGGCGCTGGACGTCATCGATTTTCTGAAGCTCGGGCACGTCAAGCACGAGTTGGCCGGGAACCTCTCCGGCGGGCAGAAAAAGCTGCTCGAGCTCGGCCGCACCATGATGGTCGACGCCAAGGTGGTGCTGCTCGACGAAGTGGCGGCCGGCGTCAACCGCACGCTGCTGCAGGATCTCGCCGCCAATATCGAGCGGATGAACCAGGAGCTCGGCTACACCTTCTTCGTCATCGAACACGACATGGACCTGATCGGGCGGCTGTGCGATCCGGTGATCGTGATGGCGCAGGGCGAGAAGATCGCCGAGGGCCCGATGAGCGAGATCCGGGCCAATCCCGAAATTATCGAGGCCTATTTCGGCTCTCCGGTGGAGGCCGCGTAATGGCGTTGCTCGACATCAAGGACGTCGTCGGCGGGTACGGCGGCGCGCCGATCCTCAATGGCGTGAACCTCGCGATCGAACAGTCGGACATCGGCGTGATCGTCGGTCCCAACGGCGCCGGCAAGTCGACGACGCTGAAGGCGATCTTCGGACTCCTGAAAGTCAGCGAAGGTTCGATCAGCTTCCAGGGCGACGAGATCCAGAACTCGCTGCCCGACAAGCTGGTGCCCAGGGGGCTCAGCTTCGTGCCGCAGGAAAAGAACGTCTTCACCTCGATGAGCGTCGAGGAGAACCTCGAGATGGGGGCGTTCACCCGCAGCGACGATTTCAGGCCGACAATGGAGTGGGTCTACGAGATGTTCCCGGTGCTGCGCGAGAAGCGCCGGCAGCCGGCGGGCGAACTCTCGGGCGGGCAGCGGCAGATGGTGGCAATGGGCCGGGCGCTGATGAGCCAGCCCAAGCTCTTGCTGCTCGACGAACCCTCGGCGGGGCTCTCGCCGCGCTACGTGATCGAAATCTTCGAGCAGATCGTCAAGGTCAACAAGGCGGGCGTCGCCATCCTGATGGTCGAACAGAACGCACGACAGGCCCTGGCATTCGCCTCGCGCGGGTTCGTGCTCGCCACCGGCAAGAACCGCTTCACCGGCACGGGCCAGGAGCTCATCGCCGATCCCGAAGTCGCCAAGAGCTTCTTGGGGGGCTGACGGCATGAACGAACTGATCTTCTTCTTCAACAATGTCGTCGTCGCCGGCGTGGTGCTGGGCTCGATCTATGCGGTCGGCGCCATCGGCGTGACGCTGATCTTCGGCATCCTGCGCTTCGCGCATTTCGCCCATGGCGACATGATGACGATGGGGGCGTTCATCGCCTTCCTCCTCGCCATGGCGGCAACGGCTTTGGGCATCACCACGCCGATCGTGCCGACCGGCTTTCTGGTGCTGCCGGTGGCGATGATCCTCGCGGCTTTCATCGCGCTGGGGCTCGACAAGGGCTTTTATGCGCCGCTCAGGAAGCGCGGCGCCCGGCCGGTCACCATGCTGATCGCCTCGATCGGCGTGACGCTGATCATCCAGGGGGCGATCCGGCTGTTCTTCGGCTCGGGCACCTACTCGTTCTTCCAGACCGAACAGAAGCAGCTGATCCGCATTCCGGTGCCGCTCGAGGGCGTGACGCGCACCATCAACTTCACCCAGCCGCAACTGCTGATGGTGCTGTGCACCGCGGTGGCGGTGCTGGCGCTGCATTTCTTCCTCACCCGCTCGCGCCTGGGCAAGGCAATGCGCGCCATGGCCGACAATGCCGACCTGGCGCAGGTCTCAGGCATCAACACCAAGCTGGTGGTGCGGGTGACCTGGATCATTGCCGGCTCGCTCGCGGCGATGGCCGGCACCATGCTGGCGCTCGACGTCAACCTGAAGCCGGACCTGGCGTTCAACATCGTGCTGCCGATCTTCGCGGCGGCGATCGTCGGCGGGCTGGGGCAATCCTACGGCGCCATCGCCGGCGGCTTCCTGATCGGCTTCGCCGAGACGCTGGCGATCTTCAACTGGTCGGTGCTGCTCCGGCCGATTGCCGGCGCGCTGCCGTTCGAGCTGCCGGCGACGCTGGCAGTGGTGCCGACCGAGTACAAGCTGACGGTGGCGTTTGTGATCCTCGTAGTGGTGCTGCTGTGGCGCCCCACCGGTATCTTCAAGGGAGCCTCGTCATGATCGCGCGCCGTTCCCTCCTGATGTTCGCCGGCCTGTTCGTGCTGTTCACGATCATCGGGCTGTTCCTGGGCGCCGCCAATATCTCGCTGCTCCTGGTGCAGAGCTTCGCCTATGCGCTGATCGCGCTCGGCCTCAATATCCAGTGGGGCTATGGCGGGCTGTTCAACTTCGGCATCATGGGCATGCTGATGCTGGGCGGCGCGGCGGTCACCTTCATCTCCTATCCGGTCAATGCGCAGTTCTGGGGCTCGGAAGGGCCGCTGATGCTGGGCAAGGCGCTGATGGCGTTCCTTGCCGGGTTCCTGCTGGTGTGGGCGGCGCGCCATGCGGACCGCATCGGCATCAAGGGACGCTGGAAGACGTTCGTCACCATCATCGCCTGGATCGTCGCCTATATCGTCTATCGCAGCCAGATCGATCCGGCGGCAGCCTATATCGAGACGGCGGGCGGCGGCTGGGTCGGCGGCCTCGGGCTGCACCCGGTGCTGGGCTGGCTGTTCGGCGGCGTGCTGGCGGCAGGCGTCGCCTATGTGGTGGGCAAGATCTGCCTTGGCCTGCGCACCGATTACCTCGCCATTGCGACCATCGGCATCTCGGAGATCATCCGGGCCCTGCTCAAGAACATGGATTGGCTGACGCGCGGGACGCTGACCGTGTCGCCGATCTCGTGGCCGACGCCGATCCCGCAGGATCTGCAGGCGCAGGGCGTATCGATCTCGGATTCGTTCATCTATGCCCGGCTGGGTTTCCTCGGGCTGGTCATCGTCATTCTGGCGGTGGCGTTCTTCCTGGTGCAGCGCGCCTATGGCGGGCCGTGGGGCCGGATGATGCGGGCAATCCGCGACAACCATATCGCCGCCGGTTCGATGGGCAAGAACGTCACCCGCCGGCAGCTCGAGATCTTCGTGCTCGGCTCGGTGTTGATGGGCATTGGCGGCGCCATGCTGGTCAGCTTCCAGCAGATCTACGATCCGGGCGCTTACCAGCCGATCAACCACACCTTCCTGATCTGGGTGATGGTGATCGTCGGCGGCGCCGGCAATAACTGGGGTGCGGTGTTCGGGGCGCTGCTGATCTACATCACCTGGATGATCTCCGACCCCTTGTCGCAGTGGCTGTTCAACAATGTCTCGAACTGGTCGACCGACATGGGCTGGGGGGCGATCCCCGAAATCCAGTCGCGCGCCAGCCAGATGCGCGTCTTCGTGCTCGGCGTGGTGATCACCATCGCGCTGCGCTACGCGCCGCGTGGATTGATCCCGGAAGTGGTGAAGCGCGAAGCCTGATCAATGGGCGCCCTCTTGTGGTACGTCTGGATTTGGACTATGTCTAAATCCAGACAAGGAGTGCGCCATGCAGTTCGGTTTCCGTGAAAAGCCACAGACGGTGTTCGTTCCGGCCGGTGGCGGTGACGACATCGTTGATTTCGGTCGCTTCTCGGGGCCCAACCGGCGCCGCCTGAGCGGGCCTGCGCTCCGGACGTTCCTCAACATTGCCGAGCTGTGGGGCCTGACTGAGGAGCAGCGGCGGCTGGTGCTGGGCTACCCGTCGCGTTCGACCTACCACCATTGGGCGAAGCTGGCGCGCGAGCAGCAGCCGTTCACGCTCGATCTCGACGCGCTGCTGCGCGTCTCGGCGGTGTTCGGCATCCATCAGGCGCTGGGCGTGCTGTTCGCCGATGCGGCGGAAGGGGTGCGCTGGCTGAAGGGGCCGCATATGGCGCCGCTGTTCGGCGGGCAGCCGCCGCTGGCGTTGGTTACCTCGGGCACGCAGGACGGGCTGATGGCGGTGCGGCGTTTCCTCGATGCGGCGCGCGGCGGGCTTTACATGCCGCCCAACGGGCTCGATGCCGCCTTCACTCCTTACGAAGACAGCGACATCGTCATCCGCTGATGCAGGCACCCGCCCCGCAACCGAGCCATCGGCTGATCCCGTCGCGGTTTCCGCCGATCGGACTGTTCGACACCGTCGCCACCACCGCCGACGCCGAGGCGGTGATGGAGCTGGCCGGCTGGACCAATGATCGGCTGGTGCGGCAGCGGCTGGCGCGGCTGCCGCAGGACGAGTGGGTGTTCGGCCGGGCCAATTCCAGCATCGTCATGGCGGCGTTCCTCCACGCCGCGCCGGACGGATCGCGTTTCAACGGGCCGGATCTGGGAGCCTGGTATGCCGCTGCGGCGCTCGTCACGGCGGTGGCCGAGGTCGGCCATCACCTGCGCCGCGAGGCGCTGGCGCGGGGCCTCGAGACGACCGCCCGCAGCTTTCGCAGCTACACGGCGCGGCTCGAGGGCAGCTATCGCGACATCCGCGGCGGCGAGCCGGAGCTGCATGCCGCCGACAGCTATGCTGCGGGGCAGGGGTTCGGCGAGAGCCTCAGGGCCGCGGGTGGGGACGGCGTAGTCTATGACAGCGTGCGCCACCGCGGCGGCACCAATGTCTGCGCCTATCGGCCGAGCAAGGTGCTCGACGTGGTGCAGGCAGAGCATCTCGAGATCAAGGTCAGCGTCGAAGAGAAGCGGATCGAAGCGACGCGGCTGACGGGGTAAGCCGCGCCACTCCCTCCGATGCCGGTGCGGGGGCAGCAGCCTCTGAGCTAAGCAATACTGGCGAGGATGGCGCGAACCGCACGGGGCGCGTCGCGCTCGATGTTGGGGCGGTGTCGAATGAATTCCGGCCGCGACAATACCCGCTCTGCGGCGGGCGCCGGATGGGCGGCGGGCCACATGCCGGCAATCAGCGAGCCGATCATGCTCACCGCCCACAAGGCATCCTCGGCCGACGCCCTGGGAAGCCGGGTCCGCAGGGCGGCGGCGATCTCGGCAACCATGCCGGCCATGCTGCGCTTCACCATCACGATGGTGTCCTCCGAGACATTGGTCTCGAGCGTGCTGGACAGGATCGAGGTGAGGTGCCCGAAGCGGGGGCGGGCGACGAACTGCTGCGTCACGACGTCGGCCAGGGCATCGAGATCATCGGCGGGAGTGGCAGCCATGGCCGCGGCGAACGCGGGGACGAGCTGCCCCATCTCGGCGAGGAACAGGCTCAGCAGCACCTCCTCGCGGCTTTCGAAGTAGCGGTAGACATTGGACTTGGTGAAGCCGGCGCGGGCGGCGATGGCGTTGAGGCCGGCGCCGAGCGGGCCTTCGGCATCGAACAGTTCGGCGGCCGCCGCGAGCAGGGTCTCGCGGCGGGCCTGGATTTCCTCGGGCTTGCGCGCCCGCTGGAAGGTCGTGGAGGTCATCTCAATGTGGTGCGGCGCGCCGGCACGGGCTGTCAAGCGGTGACGACGGCGCGCGCCGGGAAGCGGGTGCCGCTCAGCTCCTCGGAGACCTCCCACAGCTTGTGCGCTACCGCGAGATCGAGCGATCGGGCGGGGGGCGAGGCTGGACCGGGACGGCCACGGATTTCGAAAAGCGCCTGCGGACCGTAATAGCCGCCGGGCTTTGCCTGCGGGTCGGTCGCCGCCATCAGGGTCGGCAATGCGGCCTGGGGCACCGGTTGGAACAACAGCGAGAGATAGCGCCGCGCCAGCCCGGCCGGGCTGGCGTCGCCCATGCCGTTGACCACCAGTTCGGTTCGCGCCACGCCGGGATGCGCCGCAATGCTCGCGAGGCCCCAGCCATTGGCATCGCTCCGCCGCTGCAACTCGAAGCCGAACATCAGGCAGGCGAGCTTGGTCTGGCTGTAGGCGACCATCGGCCTGTAGTCGTGCTCGGACTGCAGGTCGGCGAAATCGATGGTGCCCTGCCGCGCCGCGACGCTGGCCAAGGGCACGACGCGAGGGGCGGGGGCCGCGACGAGCAGCGGCAGCAGCCGCGCCGTCAGCGCGAAATGCGACAGGTAGTTGGTAGCGAATTGCAGCTCCAGCCCGTCGGCGGTCAGCTCCCGCTGCGGCGGCGCCATGACGCCGGCATTGTTGACGAGGATATCGAGATGGCCATGCGCGGCGGCAAAGCGCTCGGCGAAGCTCACGACATTGGCGAGGGTGGAGAGATCGAGGCTCTCATAGGAGATGCGGGCGTTCGGCACCTCGGCGCGGATGCGGGCCAGAGCCGCGGCACCCTTGTCGGCATTGCGGCCGGTCAGCACCACGTCGGCGCCGGCTCGGGCAAGCGCCAGCGCGGTTTCGTAGCCCAACCCGCCGGTGGCGCCGGTGATGAGGGCGAGTTTGCCCGATTGATCCGGAATGTCCTTGGTCGACCAGCTCACAGTAGCACCTCATAAGAGAACGATGGTCTCCAATTAAGAGACCGTCGGTCTGTTTTCAAGATGCAGGCAAAGAAAAGGCCCGGAATTGCTCCCGGGCCTGTATCCGTCATCGTCCGGGAGGCGACTGCCTCCGGGCTGGTGCTTATTTCACCGGGCCCACTTCGACGAACTTGCCGTCCTGCACGTCGACTTCGACGATGATGCCGTCGACATCGCCGGCCTTGTCGAAATCGGCCGGGCCGCCGGCGCCGTCATAGTCGATGTCGGTGCCGGCCTTGATCAGCTCGACCGCCTTGCTCCACTCGCCCGGGAGGATCTTCTCGCCCGGAGCGGAAGCGACTTCGCGCAGCGCGGCCGAGAGGCCTTCACGCTTGGCCGAACCGTTCTTCTCGATCGCGAGGGCGAGCAGGAACGCCGCGTCATAGGCCTGCGGGGCATAGGTCGCCGCCGGATCCTGACCGGCATCGGTCGCCAGCTTCTTGTAGATGCCGGCCGACTCGCCGGTATAGGCGCCGGCGCGGGTGGCAATGATCTTGCCGTTCACGGCGGCCGGGTCGAGGCCGGTCAGCAGGTCGTCGCCGATCATGCCGTCGCCGCCGACGAACGCGGTGAATTCGCCGCCTTCGATGGCCTGCTGCAGCACGGTCTTGCCCGAGCCCGAAGCATAGGCGAGGATCACGAGGTTCTGCGAGCCGCCCGACGAGAGCTGGCCGAGTTCGGCGCGGTAGTCGGCCTTGCCGTCTTCATGCGCGACGTTGGCCGAAACGGTGCCGCCGGCGGCGGTGAAGGTCGCGACGAACACGTCGGCGAGACCCTTGCCGTAGTCGTTGTTCACGTAGGTGACGGCAACGTCCTTGATGCCCTTCTGGATCAGCAGGTCAGCCATCTTCACGCCCTGGAAGGCGTCCGACGGGGTGGTGCGGAAGACCAGGTCGTTGTCTTCCAGCGTGGTGAGCGCCGGGGCCGAGGCCGACGGCGAAATCATCACCACACCGCCCGGGATGCCGGCGGCAGTGGCGGCGCCGATGGTGGCGCCGGTGCAGAACGCGCCGACGATGGCGGTCACCTGGTCGGTGTTGACGAGCTTGTCGGCGGCCGGGCCGGCAACCGACGGATCGCAGGCGCTGTCACCGGTGACGGAGACGATCTTGCCGCCGCCGAGGATGCCGCCCTGGGCGTTGACCTGGTCGAATGCCAGCTGGGCGCCGGCCACGATCGGCGGAGCCAGGCTTTCGATCGGCCCGGTCAGATCGCCGAGGATGCCGATCTTGACGTCTTCGGCGAGCGCCGGAACTGCGAGACCGAGCACGGTCGCGGCAACGGCGAGGCCAAGGATACTGGATTTGTTCATGATGTCCCTCTGTAACGTCGCTCCGCCGTGCGGCGTTGTTTACCGCCGTCTCCACCGGAGCAACAATCAACGGGGGCACAACCCATGCCCCACTGCTGGCGATATTGCATAAATTGCGAAGGCGAGTCATCCGCTTTTGATCAAGTGGTAAAAGGCCGTGAGGCGGCAGCCTGCAAGGCTTCCGCTACGTCCTCTGCCCGTCGCAAGTCCTTGTTCCGGCGCCGGATCGAGGCGGAAAAGGTTCACGACTTTTCCTGATCTCGCTCTATAAGTTCGACCTCCGATCCGTCGCTGCGCCCGGTCCGATGACAAAGCTCCGCTACTGCCTTTCCATCCTCCTGCTGTTCGCCGCGCTCGGCAGCGCCGCGGCGCAGGAGTCGGTGCAGACCCTCGATCCGCCGGCCGAGGGCGCGGCGGCGGACGCGACGATCGGCGAAGCGCCGCCGCCCCCGCCCTGCGGCACCCAGCAACTGAGCATCGCGCGGATGAGCTGGCCATCGGCAGCGTTGCTGGCCGAAGTGCACTCGCGGCTGCTCACCGCGAATTACCTCTGCAACGTCATGGTGCAGGAGGGGGATCTGGCGGCGACCGGCTCCTCGATGGGCGCCACCGGCCAGCCCGCCGTGGCGCCGGAACTCTGGATCGGCCGCATCGCCGACATCTGGAACGCGGCGATGAAGGGCCAGAAGGTGCGGCAGGCCGGGGCGCCCTATGCTGATACGACCTTCGAAGGCTGGTTCGTGCCCGACTATGCAGCGGCACAGTGGCCGGAGGTCACCACCATTGACGGGCTCAAGGCGCATGCTGCCGCGTTCGGCGACGGCAATGGCCGCGGCCGGTTCATCTCCTGCCCGGTCGACTGGGGCTGCGCGGTGGTGAACCGCAACATGCTCAGGGCCTATGGGCTGGAGCAGAGCTTCGACATCGTCGAGCCGGCCAACCGCTTCGAACTCGATACGCTGATCGCCGAAGCCGTGGGGCGCAAGCAGCCGATCCTGTTCTACTACTGGCAGCCCAACGCGGTGCTGGCACAGTTCGCGTTCAAGCCGGTGACGCTGGCGGCCTATGATCGCGACGCGTTCCTGTGCCTCGGTCGCACCGCCTGCGCCGCGCCGGCGCCGACCGGCTTCGCGCCCGACCCGGTGGTGGTGGCGCTGGCCGAATGGGTCTATCTCGATGCGCCGCAGGTCGCGGCCTATTTCGGCCGCGCGCGCATGCCGTTCGCCGAGATGGACAAGATGCTGCAACAGCTGGGCGAGGCGGGGGAGACGGTGGAGAGCGTCGCCGACCGTTTCGTCGCCGAGCGCGGCGAAGTCTGGCGGCCCTGGGTCGGGTTGCCGGCCGAGGCGCAACCCGCCGAGCCGGCGCCGCAATAACCTTCCGTTAGCCAAGATCCAAGCCGGACGCGCCATCGTTACGACGTTGTCACGATGCGGCTCTAGGGTCGCGCCCGCGCGCTCCCCGGGCGAGGCCTAGTCGCTTGTATTCGCTGTCATAATTTCCTCCTGTTAGGGCTTCCGAAAGCTTCTGGGGGGAGGCTGCGGCGCGATCGTGCGCCCCTTTGCGCACCGTACCGGCGCCAGGAGGCCCTTCGTTGCAACGCCAAGCCTCGCTGCACCATATCATCGGCACCTATCGGCTGGTGTTCGCCGGCGTGGCGGGACTGGTGCTGGTGAGCGGCGTGATCGCGCTGCTCGGCTATTTCACCGATCCCCGTGCAATCGAGATGGTGGTGGTGCGGGTCTTGGTCGGTGCCAGCCTGTTGCTGCTGCTGCGCTGGGGCTATGTGCGGCTGAAGCAGGAGCTGAACAGCGCCGGCGCGGAACAGCGGCAGCTGCTCGACCTCGCCTATCGCGACGCGCTGACCGGGGCGCATACCCGCTCGTATTTCTTCAGCGCGCTCAGCGAGAGCCTCAGGGCCGACGATCGGCCGGTGGCCTACATGCAGATCGACATGGACAACCTCAAGGTGCTCAACGACTCGCACGGCCATGCGGCGGGCGATGCGGCGCTGGTGCACCTGGTGAAGACGCTCAAGGCGCTGCTGCCCGATGCGCTGGTCGGCCGGCTGGGCGGCGACGAGTTCGGCATCGTGCTGGTGGGGCAGGACAGCAAGCCCGCCCTGGTCCGGCTGGGCGACCGCGTGCTGGCGACGCTGGGGCAACCGATCAGCATCGAAGGCCGGCCGATCCGGTTGTCGGCTACCATCGGGGTGGCGCTGTGGCCGCAGGACGCCGCCGAGGCGGATGAACTCATCTCGAAAGCCGACCTGGCGCTTTACAAGGGCAAGAAGGAGGGCCGCGCCTCGACCGTGGCGTTCGAGAGCGAGCTGATGGCGGACGAGCGGCACAAGCGCTTCGTCGAACGCGACCTCAGGGCGGCGATCCTCCTCAACGAGCTCGAGCTGCATTACCAGCCGATCTTTGCCGCCGATGCCACCACGCCGGTCAGCCATGAGGCGCTGGTGCGCTGGCAGCATCCGGTGCGCGGGCAGGTGCCGCCGGGCGATTTCATCGGCATTGCCGAGCAATCGGACCTGATCGACAAGCTCGGCGACTGGGTGCTGCGGCGCGCCTGCGCCGACCGCAAGCGGCTCGGCACGCCCACCGTCGGGATCAATGTCTCGGTGGTGCAGTTGCGGCGCGCCGACTTCGCGGAACGCTTCAGCGACATCCTGATGGAAAGCGCGACCAGCGGCAGCCATCTCGTCATCGAGATCACCGAGTCGTTGCCGCTGAAGACCGGCACCGTCGAACTGCGCAATATCGAGGCGTTGAGGGGGCTCGGCGTGCGGGTGGCGATCGACGATTTCGGCACCGGCTTTGCCAGCCTCGAATATCTGCGCGGCTTTCCGTTCGACATCATCAAGATCGATCGCTCCTATGTCGCCAACCTGCCGGGTAGCCGGATCGACGGGCTGATCGTTTCCTCGATCGCCAAGATTGCGCGCTCGCTAAAGGTCGAGGTGATCGCCGAGGGAGTCGAAACCACCGAGCAGCTGCAGTTCCTGCAGCGCGCCGGGGTCACGGCGCTGCAGGGCTACCTGCTGGCGCGGCCGGAGCCGCTGCGTTCGCCGCGCTTTGCTTCGGCCGCCTGAGGGCGTAGGCCTTAGACATGAGCGCCGAGAGTTCCATCGAGATCCGCCTGGCCGAACCGCACGAGGCGGGCGCGATCGCTGCCATCGTGATGGCGGCCTATGCCAAGTGGGTGCCACTGCTGGGGCGCGAGCCGATGCCGATGCGGGTCGACTACGACAAGGCAGTGCTGGAGCACCGCTTCGACCTCGCGGTGGAAGGCGGCAGCATCCTGGGTCTGATCGAAACGGTGCCGCACCCCGATCACCTGTGGATCGACAATGTCGCGGTGGCGCCGGCGGCGCAGGGGCGCGGCATCGGGCGGATGCTGCTGGGCTTCACCGAGGCCCGGGCCATCGCAGCCGGCTTTCCCGAGCTGCGGCTCGTCACCAACGGGGTGTTCGAGAGCAATATCGCGCTCTATGGGCGGATCGGTTTCGTCGTCGACCGGATCGATGATTTCATGAACGGCAAGGCGGTCTACATGCGCAAGTCGTTCCACGGGACCTAACCCAAAGTCGTGAGACTTAGGGTTGGCGCTGCCGCGCCTTGCCTCACGGATGTGCCGATGTCTATAAAGGCTTCCGGGAAGACCCAGGCATATCTATCGGAGTATGTGATTTGGACGTGAAGCGGATCAACGACCACGTGAGCGTGTCCCCGCAGATCAACCCCGAGGATGTGGCCGCCATCAAGGCCCAGGGTTTCGTCGCCATCATCAATAACCGGCCGGACGGGGAATCCCCGGACCAGCCCACCAGCGCGACGATCGAGCAAGCGGCGCACGACGCCGGCCTCGCCTATCACTACATTCCGCTCGGCCGCGAGGGCGTCAGCGCCCAGATGGTCGAGGAGACCAAACAGGTGCTCGAGGGGAGCACCGGCCCCGTGTTCTGCTATTGCCGTTCGGGCACGCGTTCGACGACCCTGTGGGCGTTGAGCCAGGCCGGCAAGGCGCCGGCTTCCGAGATCATCTCGGCGGCGGCGAATGCGGGTTACGACATGTCCCATCTCGCGGGACATCTGAGCCAGAAGTAAAGGCCTGAAGGCCGCACTATCCCTTGCCGGTGCCTCGCGGCGCCTTGTTCCCCTCTGCTCGGGTTTAAATCGATGCCGATCAAGAAAATCCTTGTCGCCAACCGCAGCGAAATCGCCATCCGGGTGTTTCGCGCCGCCAACGAACTGAACATCAAGACGGTCGCCTGCTACGCCGAAGAGGACAAGCTGGCGCTGCACCGGTTCAAGGCCGACGAGGCGTACCTGATCGGCAAGGGCAAGGGCCCGGTCGAAGCCTATCTGCAGATCGACGAGTATATCCGCATCGCCCGCATTTCGGGCGCCGACGCGATCCACCCCGGATATGGCCTGCTCTCGGAGAGTCCCGAATTCGCCGATGCCTGCGAGGATGCGGGGATCATCTTCATCGGCCCGCGGGCGCAGACGATGCGCGACCTGGGCAACAAGGTTGCCGCCCGCAACATGGCGATCGCCTCAGAGGTGCCGGTGGTGCCGGCGACCGATGCATTGCCCGATGACATGAATGAAGTGAAGCGCATGGCCGCCGAGATCGGCTATCCGCTGATGCTGAAGGCGAGCTGGGGCGGTGGTGGCCGCGGCATGCGCCGGATCATGGACGAGTCGACGCTGGTCTCGGAGGTCTCGGAAGGCAAGCGCGAGGCCAAGGCTGCGTTCGGCAAGGACGAGATGTATCTCGAAAAGCTGATCGAGCGGGCCCGCCACGTCGAAGTGCAGCTTGTCGGCGACGACCACGGCAACCTGGTGCACCTGTTCGAGCGCGACTGCTCGGTGCAGCGTCGCAACCAGAAAGTGGTGGAGCGGGCACCGGCGCCCTATCTGCCGCAGGCGGTGCGCGACGAGCTGACCGCTTCGGCCATCCGCCTCGGCAATGCCGCCAATTATCGCGGGGCCGGCACGGTCGAGTTCCTGCTCGATGCCGACACCAACAAGTTCTACTTCATCGAAGTGAACCCGCGCATCCAGGTCGAGCATACGGTGACCGAAGTGGTCACCGGCATTGATATCGTCAAGGCGCAGATCCGCCTGCTGGAAGGCGCGGTGATCGGGACGCCGGAATCGGGCGTGCCGAAGCAGGAGGACATCCACCTCAACGGCAACGCCATCCAGTGCCGGGTGACGACCGAGGATCCCGAACAGAACTTCATTCCGGACTATGGCCGGATCACCGCCTACCGCGAGGCGACCGGGTTCGGCGTGCGCCTCGATGGCGGCACCGCCTATGCCGGCGCGGTGGTCACCCGCTTCTACGATCCGCTGCTCGAAAAGATCACCTGCTGGGCGCCGACCGCCGACGAGGCGATCGCCCGCATGCACCGGGCGCTGCGCGAGTTCCGCATCCGCGGCGTCGCGACCAACCTGGCGTTCCTCGAGAACATCATCACCCATCCGGATTTCATCGAGAACCGCTACACCACGCGGTTCATCGACACGACGCCGGCGCTGTTCGATTTCAAGCAGCGGCAGGACCGGGCGACCAAGCTGCTCACCTATATCGCCGACGTCACCGTCAACGGCCACCCCGAGGTGCGCGACCGGCCGCGCCCGCCTGCCGATGCGGCAGCGCCGGTGGTGCCCGAGTATGAGCCGCTGATCGTGGTCGAGGGCTCGCGACAGATCCTCGATCGCGACGGGCCCAAGGGGCTGGCGCGCTGGATGAAGGCGCAGGACCAGGTGCTGTTCACCGATACGACGATGCGCGACGCGCACCAGTCGCTGCTGGCGACGCGCATGCGCTCGTTCGACATCACCCGCATCGCCCGGGCCTATAGCCGCGGGCTGCCCAACCTGTTCTCGCTCGAGTGCTGGGGCGGCGCGACGTTCGATGTGTCGATGCGCTTCCTCAACGAGGATCCGTGGGAGCGGTTGGCCGCGGTGCGCGAAGGCGCGCCCAACATCCTGACGCAGATGCTGCTGCGCGGCTCGAACGGCGTCGGCTACACCAACTACCCCGACAATGTGGTGAAGTTCTTCGTCTCGCAGGCGGCCAAAGGCGGGGTCGACATCTTCCGTGTGTTCGACTGCCTCAACTGGGTGGAGAACATGCGCGTCTCGATCGACGCGGTGATCGAGGCCGACAAGGTGGCCGAAGGCGCCATCTGCTATACCGGCGACCTGCTCGACCCCGAGCGGGCCAAGTACGACCTCAAATATTACGTCGGGCTGGCCAAGGAGCTCGAAGCCGCCGGTGCGCATGTGCTGGGGCTCAAGGACATGGCGGGGCTGCTGAAGCCCGCCGCGGCGAAAAAGCTGATCGAGACGCTGAAGCAGGAAATCGGCCTGCCGATCCACCTCCATACCCATGACACGTCGGGCGCCGCTTCGGCGACGATCATGGCGGCGGTCGAGGCGGGGGTCGATGCGGTCGACGCGGCGATGGACGCGCTTTCGGGCACCACGTCGCAGCCGACGCTGGGCTCGCTGGTGGCGGCGCTGAAGGATGGTCCGCGGGCACCCGGGCTCGACCAGAAGGTGATCCGCGAGATCTCGTTCTACTGGGAGGCGGTGCGCAACCAGTACCGCGCCTTCGAGAGCGACCTCAAGGGCGGCGCCTCGGAAGTCTACCTGCATGAAATGCCGGGCGGGCAGTTCACCAATCTCAAGGAGCAGGCCCGTTCGCTCGGCCTTGAAAGCCGTTGGCACCAGGTGGCGCAGACCTATGCCGACGTGAACCAGATGTTCGGCGACATCGTGAAGGTGACGCCGTCGTCCAAGGTGGTGGGCGACATGGCGCTGGCCATGGTGTCGGCGGGGCTGACCCGCGCCGATGTCGAGGATCCCTCGCGCGACATCGCCTTCCCGGATTCGGTGGTCGGGTTCTTTGCCGGCGACCTGGGCCAGCCGCCGGGCGGCTTCCCCAAGGCGTTGCAGAAGAAGGTGCTGAAGGGCCGGACGCCGCTGACCGAGCGTCCCGGCTCATACCTCAAGCCGATCGACCTCGAGGCCGAGCGCCAGAAGGTGGCCAAGGATACGGGCAGCGAGACCGACGACAAGCGGCTCGCCTCGTACCTGATGTACCCCAAGGTGTACTCGGACTTCGTCAAGACGCAGGACAAGTACGGCCCCACCGAAGTGCTGCCGACGCCGATCTATTTCTACGGTCTCAAGGAAGGCGAGGAGGTGTTCCTCGACCTCGAGAAGGGCAAGACCCTGGTGCTGACCTACCAGGGCCGCACCGAGACCAACGAGAAGGGTGAAGTGCGGGTCTTCTTCGACCTCAACGGCCAGCCGCGCACCATCACCGTGCCGGACCGGCTGAAGGTCGGCGAAGTGAAGGTTCGCGCCAAGGCGGCCCTGGGCGATGCCAAGCAGATCGGCGCACCGATGCCGGGCGTGATCTCGTCCTTGGGCATCAAGGTTGGCGACAAGGTGGTGGCCGGCGACGTGCTGCTGTCGATCGAGGCGATGAAGATGGAAACCGCCATCCATGCCGAGGCCGACGGCATCGTCGCCGAAGTCACGGTGAAGCCGGGCGACCAGATCGACGCCAAGGATCTCCTGGTCCGCTTCGAGTAAGCCTCAGACTTCCGCGTTCATCGCCGTGGCGATGGTGCGGAAGTCCTGCTCGCTGATCTCGAACAGTCCGAAGCGCATCTGGTAGCCCCAGTTGGCCTTGCCGTGGGTGAACTCGAGCCGGTCGAGCAACGGCGCGATCGGCGCTTCGGTCGCCCCGAAGTAATCGACGTTTCGTCGCCACGGCGTGAAATCGCCGCCCATCACGCCCTGGTACAGCGCTTCGTCGCGGACCCTGCCGATGGTGGTGAAGCTCTGCAGGCGATCCTTGCCGCCGATGGTTTCGGCCGGGGAGTAGAATGCCACGCCGTCACCGGCGCGAATGCGCTGCAGTGGGGCCTTCTTGCCGTGATTGACCTGCATGAAGCCCGCACGCCCACGACGGGCATGCTCGGCCGAAGCGACTGCAATCCAGTATTTCGTCATGATTGGTCTCCGTTGGTGTCGGAGACCATCGCTCGGCTGGCTGTCAGAAACCGGCAGTGGCCTCAGCGCCGGCGGTAGGTGCCGTCGATCACCTTGGCGCCATCGGCGGCGCGCTGGTAGACCGGCGCCTTGTGCGGCAGCATGCGAACGATCCAGCTGACCAGCAGCGGCACGACGATGAAATCGTCGACCCAGCCGAGGACCGGGATCACGTCCGGGATCAGGTCGATCGGGCTCAGGAGATAAGCCGGCACCAGCAGCATCAGCGCCTTCAGGTGCACCGGCGTCTCGGACGAGACGAAGGCCTGCCAGAGGGTTGCGAGTTCCTTGCGGAAGGTGAGGATGCGGGCGAGGAGCGAGAACCTGTTCATGACGCAGAAATGGTCGTCGTCGCCCGCAGCTTCAAGGGGTGCTGCAGTCGGTCGCAGATGAGCGATCATTTTAGAACTTGTATTCTAAAATAGGAATTCTATAATTTCTCCATGGCCAGAACACGCTCCTTCGATCGCGACGCCGTCCTTGCCGCTGCCGGCAACGCCTTTCGGCAGCATGGCTATCGCGATGCCTCGATCGCCGAACTGGAGCGGGCAACCGGACTGGTCTCGGGCAGCATCTACAATGCGTTCGGCGACAAGGCCGGACTTTTCCGGGCGGCGCTCGAGCACTATGTGCACGGCTTCGTGCGGCAGCGGATCGCGGCGTTCGCCGGAGCCGATGCGGGGCTCGAAGAGCTGGAGCAGCTCTTTGTGTCGGTACTGGAGCCGCCGCTGTCGGATGGCTATGGCTGCCTCGTCAACAATTCGATCATCGAGTTCGGCAATGCCCCAGGCATTGCGTCGGACGGCATCAACGAAACCCTGGCGCTGGTGCGTCAGGGGATCGCAAGCCTGTTGACGCGCGAGATCGGGGCAGCCGCCGCCGAACTCGAGGCGATGCAACTGGTGCTGCTCTATCACGGCGTGCTGACGCTGTCGCGCAGCGGCACCAGCCTCGAGGCGATGCGCAGCGCCGTCGGCGCCACGTTCGACCGCTTGCTGGCCGCCCGCAGCCGCCACAACAACAAGCAGTGAGAGGATCCATGATGCTGACCATGCTCAACCCCGGCGGCAACGCTCCGCAAGCCCCCTACAGCCATGGCGCGCTCGCCACCAATGCGACGCGCACGCTCTACATATCGGGGCAGGTGGGCGTGGACGCGGCGGGCCGGATGGGCGCCGATATCGGCGAGCAGGCGCAGATCGCCGTGGCCAACCTCAATGCCGTGCTGGCGGAAGCCGGGATGACGCCGGCCAATCTCGCCAAGGTGACGATCTACCTGACCGACGACAGCCTGATCCCCGGCTTCATGCAGGCCGCGGGGGCCGGCCTGCCGTCGCCGCCGCCGGCGACGACCCTGCTGGTGGTGAAAGCGCTCGCGGCGCCGCCGCTGCTGGTCGAGATCGAGGCGGTTGCCGTCGACTGATGGCTGGTCGCCGCAAGGGGAGGGGCCCGGGATACCCGGACCCCGTTGAGGCCATCATGCGGCGAGCGGCCCGGGATCATCATCCGGGTCGTCGTTGACCACGGCGATGATGCGCACGCGCTGCATCTCGCCGTGGCGGTCGAGCCACGACATCTGCTGGCCGGGCCTTGTGCCCAGCAGGGCAGCGCCATGTTCGGAGGTCACGGCGAGGCTGTACCCCTCCGATCCGGCGGCATCGTCAGGGATCACCAGCTTGGCGATGCGCTCGCCCCCGGGAACCGGAGCATAGCGCACGATGCTGCCGATGCGGACGACATCGGCCGGCACCATGGAGTCGGGGATGATCCTGGCGCGGTCGAGCTCGTAGAGCAGCAGGTCGGCATGGCCGCGTTCCCCCACATGGGTGAGCGCCACGACCGTCAGCCGATGATGCTCGGTCTTGCCCACCACGATTTCGGGCGATTGCATCCAGTCGAGGGAGATGGTCGTCATGGCGTTCCCTTCGGAGTTCTCGGCTCCTTCGAGGCGAGGTGCGAGACAGGTACCGGCGTCGGCGGCCGCCGGTCCTGGCACCAGGGACATCTGAGCGCGGCGCGAGGGCGCACTCCGTTGCAGCACCTGCAATAGCGAAGCGCGGGCACTCACGGTCCCTCCGGTGCAGGTGGCTGGACGCTGGCCCAGGTGTTGAGCAGGCGCGCCCGATCATCGATGGACAGCAGCCGGATGGTCATCACCTCGGTCTTGATGGGCGTTTGCTGCGGCAGGCTGTAGCTGAGATCGGGGAGGTGCTGCTCGACCCAGGTGCGAAACCGGCGCAGCTTGTTGCCGCCGCTGATCGGCAGGGTCACGGAATACTTGAAAGTCATGGTCGTCGCCTCATGCGTCGACGATCGACGACGCCGTGGGGCGAGCGTGCGATCGGCATGTCATCTTGTGGGGTGATGAACGATCCTGATGTCGCCCTTGCCGCTTCGGCAGGTGGCAACATCAGGCAATCAGCCTGCCCGGCGGAGGCGACTTCCTGTTGGGCGTGCTGTGGCGAAGAACCTGTTCATGGCCGCCATCATGGCCAAAGCCGGGGCGAAGTCAAATCGCCCCTTCGACGCGGGGCCAGCCGCGGCTATTTCAGTCCGGCACGATCCTTCAGCAGCTTGACGATCGCCATGGCGTGGCCGTGGCCGAGCTGGTAGTCGGCCTTCAGCCAGTCGGTGATCTGGGTCGCCCTGGTCCCGGCCTTGGTGAAGCCCTTGGCAGTGGCAAGGCGGATCCACTCGTCCGGGGTGACGCCGGTCTGCTTCTCAATGTTGTCGAGATAGGCCTGGAAAGTCATGGGGGGCTCGCTTCAATCGGTCACGCAATCGTAACATTGCGCCCTCAACCTCAAAGGCCTATTTGCTGAGGCGGCAAGTCCATGATTGTCGCGCGGTCGAAGCTCGCCGAGCTTTCCGACGGCGCTCCAGGGGTCCTCGATGAGCATTTCTCCCCGCCGGCAGTCGGTCGGCGTCAATGTCGGTGGTGTGATGGTGGGCGGCGGTGCGCCGATCGACGTCCAGTCGATGACCAATACCGACACCGCCGATATCGAAGCGACGGTGCGCCAGGTGGCGCAGCTATGGCGCGCCGGCTCGGAGATCGTCCGCATCACCGTCGACCGCGACGAGGCAGCCGCGGCGGTCCCGCACATCCGTGACAGGCTGGCCCAGCGTGGCATCACCGTGCCGATCGTCGGCGATTTCCACTATATCGGCCACAAGCTGCTGACCGACCATCCGGCGGCGGCGGAAGCGCTGGCCAAGTACCGCATCAACCCCGGCAATGTCGGCTTCAAGGCGAAGCGCGATACGCAGTTCGCGACGCTGATCGAACTGGCGATGAAGTATGACAAGCCGGTGCGCATCGGGGTCAACTGGGGCTCGCTCGACGAAGAGCTGTTGACCCGGCTGATGGACGAGAACTCGGCCTCCGCGACGCCGGTGTCGGCGGCCGCGGTGCAGCGCGAGGCGATCATCCAGTCGGCGCTGCTCTCGGCGCAGCGGGCCGAAGAGCTCGGGCTTGCCCGCGACCACATCATCCTCTCGACCAAGGTGTCGGACGTCCAGCACCTGATCGCGGTGTACCAGGACCTCGCGGCGCGCTGCGATTATGCGCTGCATCTGGGGCTGACCGAGGCCGGCATGGGCTCGAAGGGGATCGTCGCCTCGTCGGCGGCCATGGGCATCCTGTTGCAGCAGGGGATCGGCGACACCATCCGCGTGTCGCTGACGCCTGAGCCGGGCGGCGACCGGACGCAGGAAGTGCGGGTGGCGCAGGAACTGCTGCAGACGATGGGCTTCCGGCAGTTCCTGCCGGTGGTGGCGGCCTGCCCCGGCTGCGGGCGCACCACCAGCCAGACCTTCCAGGTGCTGGCCAAGGAAATCCAGGATCACCTCAGCGCCTCGATGCCGGAGTGGAAGGAACGCTACCCGGGCGTCGAGACGCTGTCGGTGGCGGTGATGGGCTGCATCGTCAACGGCCCGGGGGAGAGCAAGCACGCCAATATCGGCATCTCGCTCCCCGGCACCGGCGAAACCCCGGCGGCGCCGGTATTCGTCGACGGGCAGAAGGTCGCGACGCTGCGCGGCACCGACGTCGCCGAGCAGTTCAAGGTGATGGTCGCCGACTATATCGAGAAGCGTTTCGGCACGGCTCAGAAGACCGCGGCCGAATGAGCCGGCTGCGAGACTGGCTGTTCACCGGTGAAGCGGCGCGACGGCGCTGGATGTGGCTCGGCGTGCTGGCCGTGCTGCTCGTGGTGCTGTGGCTGACGGGCAATCTTCGCCAGCAGTAGGGCGCGCCTCGACGGCTTGTTCGAGCCATTTCGACCGGGACAACCGCGGCGGAACAGGTCGCGTCAGGCTTCGGCTTGCTCTGTGGCGAGGCGCTGATAGAGCCGAGCCGAAACGGACGTCCCGACAAGCATCAGCACCACCATGAAGCCGACTCCTGCCACGAACATGGTCAAGAGGCGGGCAAATTGGTTGGGGAGCGCGCTGGTCAGCGTCAGAATGACCGGTGAGGCGAGCACAATCGGGAGCCCGGCCAGCATTGCTGTCAGCCAAATCAACCAGAAACGCCCTCGCGTCATCATCCAGGTGCGCTGCAAGTAAGCATTGGCGGCGTCGACCGCCAGACTGGGCAAGAAGGTAATGATGCGCATCGCCAGCACCGCCAGCACCAGCACGGCCGCACCCATGATGAGCATCGAGGTGGCATAGCTGGTGAAGATCGGCTCGCCCGGCGCAGGTCCGTTCGGTTCTGTCAGAACCCCGAGCATCTCGGGCACGGTGGCGGCAAGGTTCAGGACCGCCGACCAGGCAAAGAAGGTCAGTGTGGCTGGGTCAGCGCGGAGCTGTTCCGGCTTCGTCTCGATGTGCTCGAGGATCACGTAGCGATACAGCGCCACGGTGTAAGGCGCCGCGATGTAGAGGCCGACCAGCGCAACCAGCCACTGTGTCACCGTCTGCCCCAGGTCCGTCCGGACCAGCAACCGACCGGCAACTTGCCCCACTATCAGGGCGCCGATGGTCGCACCAGCTGCCACCATGACCGAGAGGCGCATATCGCGGAGCATGCGGTAGGCATCGCCGTATGCCAGCTTGAAGTAACTGCCGGCCTCACTGAAGATGCTCGCCATTCGCTGCCCCCGTCCGCATCTCGACCATAGGAGACGCTCGCTAATCAAGTCTTCCGCCAAGGTCGGAAGGTTTTCCCATCCTGTTAACTGTCAGACACAGGGAGGCAGCCTGTTATGCTGCTGCGGCCAGAATCGCCGGAGGCCTCCCATGCGCAGCCCAAACCTGCCCGAGCCGCCCTACTACATGGTCAGCTTCGCCTCGCAGCGCACGGCCGGGGATAACGGACATCACGATATGGGCGCCGCCATTCTCGAACTAGCCAGCCGGCAACCGGGATTTCTCGGCTTTGAAAGCTGTCGCGATGCCTCGGGGTTCGGCATTCTCAACTCGTTCTGGGTCGACGAGGAGGCGATCCGCAACTGGAAGGCCGTTGCGGAGCATGCCGAGGCGCAGCGGCGTGGGCAGGCCGAATGGTATGCCGGCTACCATATCCGCATCGCGCTGGTGCAGCGCGCCTATGGGTTCGAGCGCCAGTCGGGGCCGTCGCGCTAGTTGCTGCGCTCGGCGAAGAAGCGTGCCGTCGCCCGCAGCCCATCGGCGCGTCGATCGAACGGCAGGAGTGCGCTGAGCGCGTCGTGGATCACCTCGGCAAGCTGGCGCTGCGCCGCTTCGACGCCGATGCGGGCGACGATGGTCTGCTTGCCGGCTTCCGCGTCCTTGCCGGTGGCCTTGCCGAGGGCCTCGGCCGAGGCGGTGACATCGAGAATGTCGTCGGCGAGCTGGAAGGCGCGACCGGCGGCTTCGGCATAAGTGGTGAGATGGGCGAGGTCGCCATCGGAGGCGCCGCCCAGGATGGCGCCGATCCGCACCGCGGCGCGGATCAGGGCGCCGGTCTTCATCGCCTGCATCTGGGTGATGGCCCGTTCGGTGAGAAAACTGGTCTCGCCTTCGATGTCGCGCATCTGGCCGCCGACCATGCCGCCGGCGCCGGCGCCCGTGGCAAGCTCGGTGACGAGGCGGATCCGTACGGCGGGGTCGGGATGCGCGGCCTCGTCGGCGAGCAGGGCGAATGCGTGGGTCAGCAGCGCATCGCCAGCGAGGATGGCGGTGGCGTCGTCATAGGCCTTGTGCACGGTGGGCTGGCCGCGGCGCAGATCGTCGTCATCCATGGCAGGCAGGTCGTCGTGTACCAGCGAGTAGCAGTGGATCATCTCGACCGCGAGGCCGGCAGTCAGCGCAGCGGCGGGCGCCATGCCGAACACCCCGGCGGCCTGGCGAACCAGCAGCGGCCGCAGCCGCTTGCCGCCGTTGAGGCTGCCGTGGCGCATCGCGGCGAGCAGGCGATCGGGTGGGATGCCGGGGCCGCTGAGGGCCGGGGCGGCGAGCAGCGCCGTGAGCGCCCGCTCGATATCGGCGGCGGTGCTGGCGAGTTCTTCTGGGAAGGAGTAGGTCACGGGTCGAGCGTCCGGCAGGGTCGTGCGCTTGTAGCGGATTTGCGCTGGTGCAGGAACTCTGCCGCAAACCTCGAGATGGGCCAATTTCGCCCCTTCCCATCAGCGCGATTGTGCTCTATAGACGCCCCAATTCCCGACAGACCCTGTCTGTTAGACGCCGGAACGCCTTCGGCGAAACGCTATTGAACCAGGAGTAACAACCATGGCAGTGCCAAAGCGCAAGACCTCGCCGATGAAGCGCGGGTTCCGCCGCTCCGCCGATGCGCTGGCCACCCCGGCCTATGTCGAAGACAAGGATTCGGGCGAGCTGCGTCGTCCGCACCACGTCGATCTGAAGACCGGCATGTATCGCGGCCGGCAGATTCTGCAGCCCAAGAGCTCGTAAGCCTTCGGGCTGGCGCTCTCTTGCGCACCAAACGATAGATATTCCGCGGCCGGCTCCCAGACCTGGGGGCCGGCCGTTTCCATTTGTTTCTGGGGGTTTTCCGGCTATGGGCACGCGCGTCGAATCGGATTCCATGGGCACGATCAACGTGCCGTCGGAGAAGTATTACGGGGCGCAGACCGCCCGCTCGCTGGCCAATTTCGACATCGGCGGCGAGAAGATGCCGACCGAGATCATCCGGGCCTTCGGTATCCTCAAGAAGGCGGCGGCGCTGGCCAACCACAAGCTGGGGCTGATGGACCAGGCGACGCGCGACCTGGTGGTCGCGGCGGCCGACGAGGTGATCGCCGGCAAGCTCGCCGATCACTTCCCGCTGGTGGTGTGGCAGACCGGCTCGGGCACCCAGTCGAACATGAATGTCAACGAGGTGATCTCGAACCGCGCCATCGAGATGGCCGGCGGCGTGATGGGCTCGAAGAAGCCGGTGCACCCCAACGACCACGTCAACATGAGCCAGTCGTCGAACGACACCTATCCGACGGCGATGCATATCGCGGCGGTCGAGGCGATCGAGAACTACCTGGTCGACCGGGTCATGCTGCTCAGGAACACGCTCGACGCCAAGGCGACCGAATTCATGGGCGTGGTGAAGATCGGCCGCACCCATCTGCAGGACGCAACGCCCTTGACGCTCGGCCAGGAGATTTCCGGCTGGGTGGCGCAGCTCGACCTGGCTCTGAAGGCGATCCGCGCGACATTGCCGCAGCTCTATGAGCTGGCGCTGGGCGGCACCGCCGTCGGTACCGGGCTCAACGCCCACCCCCGATATGGCGAGACGGTCGCGGCCGAGATCGCCACGCTCACCGGCCAGCCCTTCGTCACCGCGCCCAACAAGTTCGCCGTGATGGCCGGGCACGATGCCTTCGTCGGTTCGTCCGGCGCGCTGAAGCAGCTGGCGGTGGCGTTGATGAAGATCGCCAATGACGTGCGCTGGCTGGCCTCCGGCCCGCGTTCGGGGCTGGGCGAGATCACCATTCCGGAGAACGAGCCCGGCTCGTCGATCATGCCGGGCAAGGTCAACCCGACCCAGGCCGAGGCGACCACCATGGTCGCCGTGCAGGTGATGGGCAATGACGCGGCGATCGGCATTGCGGCGAGCCAGGGCAATTTCGAGCTCAACGTGTTCAAGCCGGTCATCGCCTACAACTTCCTGCAGTCGGTGCGGCTCCTCGCCGATGCGGCCAAGAGCTTCAACGACCACTGCGCGGTGGGGATCGAGCCGGATCGCGACCGGATCAAGCAGCTGGTCGACCAGTCGCTGATGCTGGTGACGGCGCTCAACCGCAAGATCGGCTACGACAATGCCGCCAAGATCGCCAAGCACGCCCACAAGAAGCGCTCGACGCTGCGTGAGAGCGCGATCGAGCTGGGGCTGCTCACCGGCGAAGAGTTCGACTCTGAAGTGAAGCCGGAACAAATGGTGGGCCCGCTGAAGCTCTAGGAGCAGGGCTGGCGCTCGGCTCTCCTTTTGGGGTGCCGAGCCATTCGAGCATCGCCCTCGTGGTCCTCCCGCCTCAGATCGCTCCACCGGAGCGATTTGTCCTGCGGCACGCTTCGAAGAGTGCGAAAGCGCACGGTGGGGCTGGCGGGCGCGGCCCGGCTTTGGCATTGTGCCCGCAACTCGCGATCAGGGAACGTGCCATGTCCGACAATACGGTTTTTATCCCGCAGGGCGGTGGCCGTGCCTCACGCAACGGCGCCTTCATCCCGCCGCTGCTGCTGATCCCGCTGATCGCCTATAACTTCTTTGCCTTCCTGTTCATGGGCGGCAATCCGGCCGGCTGGAGCCAGCAGCTGCTGACAATTCCGATGGTCTCGGGCGTCGTGTGGTCGCTGACGGCAGGCGACCTGCTGCTGGTGGTGGGCCTCGTCTGTTTGTTCTTCGAGGTGCTGAAATCCACCAATACCGGGCGCAGCTCGGTGGTCGAGCACATGCTCTCGGTGGTGGTGTTCGTGATCTTCCTCGTCGAGTTCCTGCTCGTCGGGGCGGCCGCGAGCTCGGTGTTCTTCATCCTGATGATGATGGCGATCGTTGATGTGGTGGCGGGCTTTACCGTCTCGATCACCGGCGCCGGCCGCGACGTGACCATGGGCGGCTGAAGCCGCCCTCACTTTGGGTTAGCGAGCACCGAGGCCGCCCAACTCGAACTCAGGTGACGATGGTCTTGCGGTAGCCGGCGGGCATGCGCCGGACGGTGATCTTGCTGCCATTGGCATAGGCATCGACGGCCTGGTGTACCGGGGCGCGGCGGCGCTCGCGCTGCGCGGGCAGGTGCTGGCGCGCCGCGATCAGCTGGCTGAGGAAATCGGCATGGGCGGGGGTGTGGACGAGCATCAGCCGCTCGCGCGGCGTTTCCTCCGGCGCCGGCAGCGTAAAGACCTGCTTTGCTGTCCCGTTGTCGTCCATTGCCTCGGACCTGTTGCGATCCGGGCGTCGGCTTTGCGCCGCCTGTCCCGGACCATGGAGTAACGTCGCCATGACCGGGAGAGGTTGCAATGTTTCGTCGACGGTTTCCCGCGTTACATCAAGAAAGGGTTAACCGCATCACGTGCCGGCGGGTACCGGCTTTCCCCACCTCGACGAAGCCAAAACCCTCGAAGGCGGGGACAAACCCCATGAAGCGATAGCTGGGAGACGATGGCGCCACCGGGTAGGCCTCGAGGATAGCGGCGCCGCCTTGCCGCGCATGCGCAATGGCGGCGGCGATCAACTGGCGGCCGAGCCCCTCGCCGCGCAGCTGCCGTCGGACATACATGCAGGTGAGCGACCAGACCGCCTGCTCCGGCTGTGCCGCCGGGCCGCCGAGCTTGCGGAAGGTGTCGCGCGGCGCGACCGACACCCAGGCGACCGGCTCGCCTTCGGCATAGCCGAGAAGCCCGACCGGCACGCCGGCCTCGATGCGGCCGAGAATCTGCCGGCGTCGGGCCGGCCCCTTATTGTCCCGGATCTCATCGGGCGTCGCCCGCCAGGTCATGCACCAGCAGGGTTTCGGCCCGCCGGGGCCGGCAAACAGCGCCTCGAAATCGTCGACCACAGAGCTGGTCACCGGCCTGAAGGCGAGTTTGCCGGCCATCCTTCAACCTTTGAATTCGTCCTTGGCCTTGCGTAACGCGGCAAACACCTTGGCGGGTTCCGCGTCGGCGGCGAGGCCCATGGCCTTGGCCAAAGCCGGCTGATCGGCGCGCAGGAACGGGTTGCTGGCCTTTTCGAGCCCGAGGGTCACCGGGATGGTGTATTTGCCGGCTTCGACCATGCGCTTGACCTCAGCGGCGCGAATGTTGAGCGCCGGGTTCTTCGGATCGACGCTGAGGGCGAAGGCGGCGTTGGAAGCGGTGTATTCGTGGCCCGGGTAGACCAGCGTGTCGTCGGGCAGGGCGCGCAGCTCTTCCAGCCCCTCCCACATCGGACCAGGCTTGCCCTCGAACATGCGGCCGACGCCGAGCGAGAACAGGGCATCGGCGGAAAACAGGTGGCGGCCGGTGGGGTCGTAATAGACGATGTGGCCCAGCGTGTGGCCCGGCGTCTCGATGACGATGAAGTCGGTTTCGCCCAGCGAGACGGTATCGCTGGCCGAGACCAGCACCTCGAGCCCGAGGATCTTCTGGGCCTCGGCCTTGGGACCGACCACGCGCACCCCATATTCACGCTTGAGAGCCGGGATACCTTCAACGTGGTCGGTATGGTGATGGGTGATGAACAGGTCGGTCAGCTTCCAGCCGCGTCGCTGCAGCGCTTCCTTGATGGCCTTGGCGTCCGGCGCGTCGATGGCGGCGGTGCGGCCGCTGGCGACATCGTGGACGAGGTAGCCGAAATTGTCGGAACGGCAGAGGAAGGTGTCGATCAAAAGGGGCACGTGAAGGAGTCTCCGGGGTCAGGCGCGCGCCGCGCGGGTGGCAAGCGGCGGCGAAGCATGACAGAAACTAGAGAACGTTTTCGGACAATGCCATGACCTCGCATGTCGAGCGACTGATCGGCTTTTACAAGTCGCCCCTGGGAAAGATCGCCCGCGCCCTGCTGCGCGAGGAGGTGCTGCGCTTTTCCGGCAATGTGCGTGGGCTGCGGGTACTGGGGCTGGGCTTTGCGACGCCCTATATGCGGTTCACGCTGGAAAAGGCCGAGCGGGTGATCGCCGCCATGCCGGCCCGGCAGGGCGCCTCGGCCTGGCCGCGCGAGGGGCCGTCGCACACCGTGCTCTGCGATCCGCTGGAGCTGCCGCTCACCGATGCGGCGGTCGACCTGATCATCGCGGTGCACGCCTTCGAGCATGTCAGCGATACCGAGGAGTTGATGCGCGAGCTGTGGCGGGTGTCGGCGCCGAATGCCCGGTTGATCGTGGTGGTGCCCAAACGCCGGGGCACCTGGTCATCGATCGACACCACGCCGTTCGGCGACGGACATCCGTTCTCGCGCGGGCAGCTCGAGCGGCTGCTGCGCGACCACAGCTTCGTGCCCGAGCAGTGGCGCGATGCGCTCTATGTGCCGCCATCGCAGCATGCGCTGGTGCTGAAATCGACGCGCTTCTTCGAGCGGGCCGGCCGGATGTTCGGGCCGACCTTTGCGGGCGTCCACTGCGTGCTGGCGCGCAAGGAGCTGTTCCCGGCGGTGCCGCGACGCAAGAAGGCCGAGCGGCTGATCAAGGTGCCGGCGCTGGCGCCGCAGGCCGCCATGAAGCTGCCGCGCGAGCGCTGAAGCGCAGCGGATCCTCTAGAGCGCGCTCTCGACGTTCATTTCCGGGCGCTGGTGCAGCACCACTTCGCCCGACCACGGCTCGGTGACCCCGCGGCCGCCGCCGAGGTCTTCCAGCAGCGGGCGCAGCTTGTCGAGGTTGGCGATCATCTGCGGGCGGGCCTGCACCAGATCGGCCATTTCACCCCACTCTCCGACCACGATGTAGTCGCGCTCACCGGACTTCACCACCCAGAAGTTGCGGGAGCCGGGGACCGCCGAGGCCTGGAACGTCCGATGGACGGCCAGGAACTCGTCTTCGCGGCCGGCCTTCACCCGCATGTGCACTACGTTCATTGCCGTCATCGGATCCTCCTCCGTCTCGACAATCACGCCGCAGCTGCATCTTAGCAGATGTGCGGGCGGACCGGGCCGGGATTCCTTTGCAAGCATGGGCGCCATCCCCTATGGTCCGGCCGATTTTTCGACCCGGCCTCCGAGACATGACCGACACGCCCAAACGCCCCGTCCCACAGCCCGGCATCCTGAAGATCGCGCCCTATGTTCCGGGCCGTTCCGACGCGCCCGCCGGGGTCAAGCTGGTGAAGCTCTCGGCCAACGAGTCGCCGCTGGGCGCCAGTCCCAAGGCGATCGCGGCGGTGCGCGAGGCAGCCGGCCGTATCGAGATCTACCCGGAAGGCTCGTCGCGCGAGCTGCGCACGGCGCTTGGCGAGGTGCATGGGCTGGCGCCGGAGCGGATCGTCTGCGGCTTCGGTTCCGACGACATCCTGCACCTTCTGGCCCAGGTCTATCTCGGCGAGGGCGACGAGGCGGTGATGAGCCAGTACGGCTTCAACGTCTATCCGATCATCACCCGCGGCGCCTCGGCCGAAATCATCATGGTGCCCGAAAAGGACTATCGGGCCGACGTGGATGCGCTGCTCGCCGCGGTGACGCCGCGCACCCGCATGCTGTTCCTCGCCAACCCGAACAATCCGACCGGCACGTACCTGCCGGCAGCGGAGGTCGAGCGGCTGCAGCGCGGGCTGAGACCCGACATCCTGTTCGTGCTCGACAGCGCCTATGCCGAATACGTCACCGCCGAGGACTATTCGGTCGGCATCGATCTGGTGAATGCCTCGGACAACGTGGTGATGGTGCGCACCTTCTCGAAGATGGGCATTGCCGGCGAGCGGGTGGGCTGGATGTACGGGCCCGATCACGTCGTCGATGCGGTGAACCGCATTCGCGGGCCATTCAACGTGTCGCTGTCGGGCCAGGCGGCGGCCGCCGCGGCGGCGCGTGACGTCGAGTTCACCGCAAGACTCAGAGAGCACAATGCGCGCTGGCGCAGCTGGCTCACCGAGGCGCTGGCCTCGAACGCCATCCGGGTGCCGCCGAGCCAGGGCAACTTCATCCTGGCGCTGTTCGAGGATGCGGCGACCGCGAAGGCGGCGTTCATCGCCCTGCGCGAGACCGGCCTCCTGGTGCGCGAAATGCACGGCTATGGCATACCCGAAGGCCTGCGCATCTCGATCGGGCTCGAAGAGCACATGCGCGCGGTGGTCGAAATTCTGAAGGCGTTCGGGGCGCCGGGGGCAAGCAACTGATGTTCGAAAAACTCACCCTTGTCGGCATCGGCCTGATCGGCTCGTCCATCGCCCGGGCGGTGAAGCTCAAGGGCCTCGCCAAGACCATCGCCATCACCACCCGCAAGTCGGCAACGCTCGAAGAGGCCCGCTCGCTGGGACTGGGCGACATTTACACGCTCGATGCGGCCGAAGCGGTCGAGGGCGCCGACCTCGTGATCCTCTGCACCCCGGTCGGCGTCTATGCCGACGTGATGCAGCAGATCCGTGGGCAGCTGGCGCCGGGCGCGATCCTTTCGGATGTGGGGTCGGTCAAAGGCCAGGTGATGAAGGCGCTCGAGCCGCTGATGCCTCAGGGCGTGCACTTCATTCCCGGGCACCCGATCGCCGGCACCGAGCATTCCGGCCCATCGGCCGGTTTCCCAGATCTGTTCGTCGGGCGCTGGTGCGTGCTGACGCCGAAGCCGGAAGTGGATCCGGTGGCGGTCGACCGGCTGGTGTCGTTCTGGGGTGCGCTCGGCTCGAATGTCGAGGTGATGGACGCAGCGCACCACGACCTGGTGCTGGCGATCACCAGCCATGTGCCGCACCTCATCGCCTACAACATCGTCGGCACGGTCGCCGATCTCGAGGCGGCGACGCAGTCCGAGGTGATCAAGTTCTCCGCCTCGGGGTTCCGCGATTTCACGCGTATCGCGGCCAGCGATCCGGTGATGTGGCGCGACGTGTTCCTGACCAACCGCGAAGCGGTGCTGGAAATGCTCGGACGGTTTCTCGAGGACCTGTCGAGCCTGCAGCGCATGGTACGGGTCGGCGACGGGGAGGGCATGCAGGCGCTGTTCACCCGCACCCGCGCCATTCGTCGCTCGATCATCACCGCCGGCCAGGAAACCGCGGCGCCCGATTTCGGCCGCCCGCACGGCGCGCCCGAAGCTGCCATAGTGCCGCCGACCGACGTGTCGCCGGTGATGGTGCGCGAGCATGGTGGCGGCGAGGACGCCTGATCGCCTGCCACCGCGTCCTCGTCCCTCAGGCGATCAGAACAGCGGCAGCAATTGCGCCAGGGGCACGGCCAGCAGTTTCACCTGGCCGTCGACAATGGTGAGGCTGTTGTGGAAGCTGCCGTCGGCATTGGGCGCGCCGCGCAGCATGGCGAGCTGCATCACCGGCAGGAACTGGGCGAAGCGGTCGAGCACACCCTTGGTGGTGTAGTTGATCTCGCCTTCGGGATAGCCGCCGCCATTGAGCTTCAGCGTGCCGGTGACCTCGAAGCGCTCGTCGGGCTGCGGCTGGCTGCCGGCCAGTTTGGTGAGCGCCAGCGTGCCGCCCGCTGCCTGCCAGCGTCGCAGCGCATCGGGCTCGCCGAAGGCGCGGAGGTCATCGGGGACGCCGGTGAGTTCGACTTCCGCCGTGGTGTCCGCGGCGGCCACCTGGAGGCCGGGGAGATCGAGCGCCGTGGTGGTGAGGTAGCCGCGCAGCGCTGCCGTGCCCGCCGCCTTGTCGTGCAGCTCGGGGACATCGAGCAGGTGCGCTTCGAGATGCTTGCTGCGGGCTTCGACGATCTCGCCGGCGACGGTGTCGGTGAGCACCAGATCGTCGGCGACCAGCGAGAAGCGGGCGATGCGCCAGCCTTCGCCGCTGAAGCCGCGCAACAGGTCGGCCGAGGTCAGCCGCAGGCTGCCTTCCATGGCGCCGAAATCGAGGCGGCGCTGGCTGCCCGAGAAGGCATCGGCGAGGCTGAACGGGGCCTTGGCGGAAAAGATCAGGTGCGAGGGGGCATAGACCAGCACCGAACCCTTGAGGCCGGCAAACGTGGCGGTGAGATCCTGGTCGACGAGCGTGGCATCGAGACATTCGAGGTCGAAGCGGAAGGGAAAGCCGGAGACGTCGAAGGTGCCGCAGGTGAGTTTCGGCGCGCTCTCGCCGTCGGCCTCGGCGAGAAGCCTGACCTGGCGCGTCGCTTCACCGGCGGCCCACAGCCAGGCGCCGCTCCATAGCCCGACCACCACAACCACCGCGATGGCGAGCCACATGAACTTCCGCAACGTCAGGTCTCCCATACCGGCGCGCCGATTGCGCGGCGCGGACCGTATCGGTAGGAACGTGACCGCGGCAAGGCGGGTGGACGTTTCGTGCAGCAGAATTCAACGCATTGGGTGTTCGGCTACGGCTCCTTGATCTGGCGGCCGGGCTTTGCCTTTCTCCGGCAGGAGCCGGCGCTACTGCGCGGTGTGCATCGCCGGCTCTGCGTCTACTCCTACCGGCATCGCGGCACCGAGGCGCGGCCCGGACTGGTGTTCGGGCTGATGCCGGGCGGCTCATGCCGCGGCATGGCGTTCGAAGTGGCCGATGAGCAGTGGCCTGATGTCCACGCCTATCTGAGCGAGCGCGAGATGGATCGCGGGGTCTATCGCGAGGCAACCCGGCAGATCGAGCTGGCGGATGGCGGCCTGGTGCCGTCGCTGGCTTTCCTCGCCGATACCCGGCACCTGCAATATGCGGGCAAGCTCGCCATCGCCGAGCAGGTGCGGATCGTGCGGGGCGGGGTAGGTGAGTCGGGCGCCAACCCAGAATACGTGCTGGAGACGGCGCGCAAGCTGCATGAACTGGGAATCGTCGACCGCTATCTCGACGACGTGGTGGCGGCGCTGAACGGCATGGATGTGCCGGTGGTGGCGGGGGCTTAGAGCAGCCCGACTGACAGAGACGGCCCCCTCCCATCCTCCCCCATGAAGGGGGAGGTGCCCCGCTGGTGCGTCTGGCACGATCGAAGACAGAGCCTCGATTCTTCACCTCCCCCTTCATGGGGGTGGCCGGGAGGGGGCTATCAGTCGCCCACTAGGCCGCGCTCAGGCCGATGATCGGTTCGGCGCCTTCGAGGTCCCACACCACGGTGAGGCGCTCGATGGCGTCGGCGCTGGTTTCGACGTGAAAGACGCGGTCGGCGCAGTCCATGGCGAGGCGGAAGCGGGCGCGGCTGACGGGATCTTCGACAAGATCCGCGGCGCCGCCCGCCCACATCACGTGCGGACCGAGCGCGATCAGGTAGAGTTCGTCCGCCTTGAAGCTGAAATCGTCGAGGCGAAGCGGCTCCAGCGCGTAGAAACGGCCGGAGCGACCGCGCCAGTTCACCGGATGCACGGTGGCGTGCTGCAGCAGCGTACGATCGAGTGTCGGCACCATGCCCCCGGCTCCTTCGGTCCCGGCGAAAGAGAACAAATATAGAACGAATTTGAGCTAAATGTCAAGCACCGCCCTGCGTGACCTCTACACCTATGGGCTGCTCCGCCGTTCTCGTCAAGATGTAGTGGTCGTGGCCGGGCCGGGCGCTATCCCTTGCTTCAGCTTGTCGAGCCTGTCGCGCAGTTCCGGACTGATCGGCCGCGTCAGGCCCTCGTCATAGGCCTCGAGGATCAACCGGTTGGTTTCGCCCTCGATGGCGCCGATCAGGCGCGCCCGAAACTCTTCCACCGGCAGGCCCGGCGGGATGGCGGGCAGGAACCTGGCGCGGGCGGTGCCGGGCCAGAGCAGGAGGCTGTTGCGCCCCCAGAACAGGCCGGAATTGAGCGCCACCGGCACCACCGGGATGTTCAGGCCCTCGTAGAGCCGGACCACCCCGTAGCGATAGTCGTAAGGATCGAGCGGCGCCTTGCGGGTACCTTCGGGGAAAATGATGATGCGCGCGCCATTGGCCAGTGAACGCCGCGCATCGGCGAGCATCAGCGGAATTGCGTCGCCGCCTCTGGAGCGGTCGACCCGGATGGTATCGAAGGCCATCGCCGCCTGGCCGAAGAACGGGATGTCCATCAGCTCCTTCTTGGCGATGAAGGCGGGGCGCCTGGCGCCGGGCAGAAGGGCGAAGATGTCCCAGTCGCTCATGTGCTTGGACGCAATGATGCAGGGCCCGTTGGGGATGTTCTCCATGCCCTCGACATCGGTTCTGATGCCGGCGATGAGACGCAGCGCCAGGATGTGCGAGTGGATCCAGTAAAGCGCCAGCGCCCAGCCGAACGCCGTGCGACCCCAGATGGTGCTGATGCCGACAATGATCGCCAGCACCACGGTCTGGAGGTAGAACACCGCGTAGAACAGCAGCGAGCGGAGCGCCTGGCCGAGCAAAGTTGATCCTCCCAAATTGCGTCGGAGGGTGCCTGCTACGAGGCTGAGGAACAAGCGAGAAATCGGCGCTTGGACGGCAAACGCCCGTCAGGAGGTCTTCTGCAGGAAGCGCCGGACCGTCATGCGCGAGGTGATGGCGGTGAGCGCGGCAATCACCGGCACCACGGCGAGGATGCCGAACATACCGTCAATCCCGAGCGCGAAGCGGCCGAACAGGATGCCCAGTTGCTGGCCGGCTTCCTGCGGCACCATCGAGCCGGCGGCGACGCCGACGAGGAGGAAGAACAGCAGTGCGGCAAGGCCGCCGAAAATGCCGCCGCGGAAGCCGATGGTCAGGAAGCGGCCCTGGAACTCCCCGGCGATGAAGCTGTTCGAAGCGCCGATGAAGTGCAGCACGTCGACGATCTCGCGGTTCGACGCCATGGTGCCGCGCGTTGCAAAGATGATCGCCAGCACCGTCGCCACCACGATGAGGGTCAGCACCAGCAGGCCCGAGGCGACGATGGTGCCGGCCATGACGTTGAGCTGCTGCCGCCAGGCGGCGTGGGTATCGAGGCTGGCCCCCTTCACCGCGGTGAGGTCGCGCTGCAGCTTTTCGACATCGGCTTCCGCCGGATCGGCAAGCTGCACCACGACGAGGCGGGGAATGTCGATGGCGGTGAGGTCGAGGCCGGCGCCGAGCCACGGCTCGAGCAGTTTCTGGCTCTCGGCCAACGTCAGCGCCCTGGCCGAGGCGACGCCGGGCGTGGCCTCGGCGAGCGCCACCGCGGTGCGCAGGTTCGAGTCCATCACCTCGCCTTCGACCGGGCGGATCTGGATCGTCATCTCGCGGCCGACATCGGACGACCAGGCGATGGCCGATTTCTGCACCAGCACCACGCCGCCCAGCGTCACGCCCGAGAGGAACGTCATGATGGCGATCAGCAGCACCAGGGTGCGGCCGGCCACCGAGCGCTCCGGCACGATGGCGGCGGCACGCTCGCGGCTTTCGATACCCGGGAAGCGGGGGAGCTTGAGCTCAATCGCCAAAGACGATCTCCCCTTCGTTGAGGATCATGCGCGGGAACGGAAAGGCGTCGAGCAGCGGCAGTTCGTGGGTGGCGAGGATGATGGTGGTTCCCATCTTGTTGAGCTCGGCGAATAGCCGCACCAGCCGCAGCGACAGCTCTGGATCGACGTTGCCGGTCGGCTCGTCCGCGAGCAGGATGTCGGGGCGGCCGATCACGGCGCGCGCAATGGCTGCTCGCTGCTTCTCGCCGCCCGACAGCACCGCCGGCAGGGCATCGAGCCGTTCGCCAAGGCCGACCCACTCGAGCAGTTCGGTGACGTTGGCGCGATAGCTCGCCTCGGGCTCGCCAAGCACCCGCAGCGGCAGCGCCACGTTCTCGAAGGTGGTCAGGTGGTCGAGCAGGCGGAATTCCTGGAACACGATGCCGATGTGACGCCGCATCTGCAGCAGCGCATCCTGGTCGAGCGAGGAGGTGTCCTTGCCGAACAAGGTGACGCGACCGCGGGTCGGACGCAGCGACAGCAGCAGCAGTTTGAGCAGCGAAGTCTTGCCGGACCCCGAGGGGCCAGTGAGGAAATGGAACGTGCCGGGTTCGATGCGGAAATTGAGATCGCGGAGGATCTCGGGCCCCTGCCCATAGCGCAGGCCGACATTGGAGAACTCGATCACCGGGCCATCCGCTCCGAATCAGTTGTGAGGCATCATAACAGCGGCATCCCGCCGGGGCGGGGTTCTCACCCATAATTCAGCCCAAATCTTGGTCGGCCGGATCGGAGCCGCGGCAGTTTCGAGCCACGGGTTTGAGGAAACTTAACCCCAGGCGGCTAGCTTCCCCGCCATGCGTTCGCCCCAACCAGCAACGGTCGTCATTGCCTGCCCGCATTGCGGGACGCGCTATCAGGTGCCGCCGGAAACGCTGGGACCGACGGGCCGCAAGGTCAGCTGCGCGCATTGCGGCAAGGCCTGGCTGGCCGAGGCCAAGATGCTGCCGATGGAGGAAGATCGGCTGTTCACCCCCCACGAAGAGGAAGCGCTCGATCGCGAATTCAAGGCGATCGAGAACCGGACCGGCATTGCCGAGATCCCGGCCTCGCTGCGGGGCGTGATGCCCGACGGAGCGCCGCCGCCCGAGGTGGTGCGCTCGATCGCTGAGATCAAAGCCGCCATCGCGCCGAAACCGGCCGAGACACCGACAGAGCCGCCGCCGCCTCGGCCGAGCGCCGCAGAGCGCGCCGCCAGCGGCAAGCTGGAGAAACGCCAGCGCGCCGTGGCGCGCGGCCTGCCCGCCGCGCGGCTGTTCCGGATGATCCGGATTGCCGCCGTGCTGCTGCTGCTCGCGGTGGTGGCCGGTGGGCTGCTGCTTCGCACCGAAATCGTCAAGCTGGCGCCGGCAATGGCCGGCTTCTACTCGGCCATCGGGCTGGGCGTGAACGTCGTCGGACTGGAATTCTCCGAGGTTTCGACGCTGATGAGTCGCCGCGGCGACAGCGAAGTGATCAGCGTGACCGCCACCATCCGCGGGGTCGAAGCGCGCCGCGTCGTGGTGCCGCCGGTGGTGGTGAGCCTGCTCGATGCGAAGGGCGCCTCGCTTTACCAGTGGAGCGTCATGCCGCCGGCCCCCGATGTGGAGCCGGGTGAAGCGGTGGCGTTTTCCGCCGAACTCGCGTCGCCGCCCAAGGGCGCGACGCAGCTGCGCCTGGGCTTTGCGCCGGGCCGGCAGAATGTCGCCGTGGCCGTACCAGCGGCGACCAAGCAAACATCTCAAGAGACCACCCACTAATGGCCAGAATTCTGCTTGCTGAAGATGATGATGGTGTGCGCGCGTTCGTGTCGCGAGCGCTCGCTCACATGGGCCACGACGTGGTGGAGGCCGAGGATGGCGGGCTCGCCGCCGAGGTGATGCAGGAAGAGCAGGGCCGCTTCGACCTGCTGCTTTCCGATATCAAGATGCCGGTGATGGACGGCATCGCACTGGCGCTCAACGTCGCTTCGGCCTGGCCCGAGGTCACCATCATGCTGATGACCGGCTTCGCCGACCAGCGCGAGCGGGCGCACGGGCTCGACCAGCTGATCTACGACGTGATCCCAAAACCCTTCACGTTGGCGCAGGTGCTGGAAAAGGTCGACGACGCCCTTGCCGGCCGGCCGCCGGAGATTATCTCTTTGGCACGTCAGGCGATGATGGGGTGAGTTTTGGCGAAGCCGCGCTGGGTGGAGAGGAGCGTTTCCGTTCTCATCGGCCTTGTCATGGCGGCGGTCAGCGGCACCTTCTTCGCGCTCGGCTGGCAGGTTGGTCAGTTGGGCCAGCAGTTTGAGACCTCAGCATCGATTACGTCGGCGACGATTGTCGCCAAGGATGAGCGTTCGGTTTGGGCCGGTGCGAAAGGTGGGCAGCCTGAGTATCGTCCGGACTATTTCGTGACGTACCGGTTCACCGCAGGCGACGGTGCCACACACTTCAACGAGGTCGGCGTATCGCCGACCTTCTTCTACCGAGCCGCGGTCGGCCGTACCACGCCAGTTCGCTACCTCGCCGAGAATCCGAAGCGCAGTGAGGTGGAGTTTGGGCATACCGGTGCGTCGAGCTTCCGCGCACTTGTGCTTGGCGGGTTGGGAGCGCTCGCCGGAATCGCGGTGTCGGCCTCCGCCGTGTTCAGACCGCACTGGTTGGGCCTCTAGACCCCGGCCTCGACGATCTGCACGTCGAACCTCTGGGCAGTCCCCTCCATGAAGTGCAGGAACTTCAGGCCCTCGCGCTCGATTTCGGTGGCGTCCTGCTTGCCGAGCTTGTGGTAGGGCGTGACAGTCAGCACCGCCGCGCCCTTCTTGCGCGCGATGGCCCAGGCGGCGGAGATGATGCCGTCGACCAGCACCGAGGGCCTGGCGTCGTGCAGGAAATCGCCGCGCTTTTCGTCGTCTTCGGCGAGCACACGGCGGCGGTTGTCGTAGCCGAGGAAGGCGTTCTCGAACAATGGCATGAAGCGGATCGGTGCGGGTGTATCGGCATCAGGGCGCGGCGCGCCGGGCAGGTCGAACAGTTCGCGGCCATCGGGGGCGATGAAGCTGACGAGTTCGGGGCGGAGCGCTTCGAACACTTCGCTCAGTTTGGTGAGGCGCGACCAGCTCTGCATATCGGCGACGCTGGCTGGGCCATAGGCCGCGAGGTAGCGGCGGACCAGCGTTTCGCGCGCGATCGGGCGCTCATGCGGGGCGGGCAACCAGTTGTCGATGCGGGTCAGCAGTGGGGCGTGGCCGGAGCCCCAGATGCGGGTGGGCGGAATCTGGATCAGCGCATCCGAGGTTTGCAGCAGCATGGTCATGGCCAGCGGTTCGGCAGTGGGGAAGCGCTCGGCGAGGCGCTTGCCGAGCTGGCCGGCGGTCATCGGTTCGGCGTCGAGCAGCGCACGGGCCAACTCCAGCACCTGGGCCTCGTCGTTGTCGCCGAAGCGCTTCCGGAAGTTGCTCTGCCAGACGGAGCGGAGGAAGGGCTGCACCAGCGCGCGGATGCCGATCAGGTCGTCGGCAGTGTGAAGGTGCAGTGTGCCGCGCATGGTGGTGGCGCGGGCCAGAGTGCGGTCGACGATCAGCGCGGTCAGCCCCTCGTGGGTGAAGCCGTTCAGCCGCGACCACAGGCCGATATAAGGATCGTGCGTCTGCTGTGCCTGCATGCCGAGCAGCCAGGCAATCGTCTCGGTGATGCCCATGTCGCTGCGCTCGAGCAGCAACTGGCGGGCGAGGGTGGCGCGGTTGAGCTGGCGGTCGGTCAGAGCCTGAGTCATCGGCGTCTCCTTGGCATAGCCATAAACTAGCCAGGGCGTACTGACAGGGCCTGTCAGCAGCTTGCATCGGTGCGACAGGGCTCCGATAGTCCCCCGCATGATCGCCATTCTCGCATTGCTTCTCGTCTGCCAGCTGGCTGGCGAAATCCTGGCGCGTTCGCTGGCGCTGCCAATGCCCGGCCCGGTGGTGGGGCTGATCCTCCTCGCCATGGTGTTGCTGGCCTGGGTGCAGCGCCGGCCGGACCTCAAAGGCACGCTGCTCGACAAGGTGACGACCTTTCTCGTCGGCGGCTTGGGCCTGCTGTTCGTGCCGACCGGGGTCGGCGTGGTGCAGCAACTGGGGTTGCTCGGCGACTATGGTGTCGGCATCGTGCTGACGCTGATCATCTCGGCGGTGCTCACCATGCTGGCGACAGTCGGGGCGTTCCTCCTCGTCAAGCGCTGGACCGGGAAGCGGCCATGAACGATCCGTTCGCGCTCTGGGTCTATCTCAGCTCGACGCCGCTGCTGTGGCTGACGGTGACGCTGTGCGTCTGGGTCGGGGCGGACTGGCTGGCGCTGAAATCGGGCCGTAACCCGCTGGTCAATCCGGTGCTGCTGTCGATCCTCGCGGTGGGCGCGGTGCTGCTCGCCACCGGCACACCTTATGCCCGCTATTTCGAAGGGGCGCAGTTCGTGCATTTCCTGCTCGGCCCGGCGATCGTCGCCATCGCCGTGCCGCTGGTCACCAACCGCAGGATCGTCATGGAGAACCTGTTGCCGCTGCTCGGGGCGCTGCTCGCCGGTTCGGTGACGGCGATCGTCTCGGTGGTGCTGCTGGGCCGCCTGTTCGGGCTGCCGCCGGATGTGTTGCTCGCCATGGTGCCGAAATCGGTGACGGCGGGTGTCGCCATGGGCATTGCCGAGCAGATCGGCGGCTCGCCCTCGCTCACCGCCGTGCTGGTGGTACTGACCGGGGTGATCGGCGCCGTGCTGGTGACGCCGATCATGAATGCACTGAAGATCACCGACTATGCGGCGCGCGGCTTCTCGGTGGGGCTCGCCTCGCACGGCATCGGCACAGCCCGGGCGTTTGCGGTCGATCCGGTGGCGGGCACATTCGCCGGCATCGCCATGGGACTCAACGCGGTGCTCACCTCCGTGCTGGCGCCGGTGCTGGCAAGCTGGCTGGTTTAGCTATCGGTCCCCCCCGGCCTTACCTCCCCACCGGGTGTCATCCCAGCGAAAGCTGGGATCCATCTATCCGCCCGCACGGGCTGCGAGCTGGGTCCCAGCTTTCTCTGGGATGACGCCGAGTGGGTGGATAAACCTGTTCACCCCAAGCGAGACGCGCCGGAGATCACACCCAGTCGGGTACGCTGTCGAGCGCGATCAGTTCCTCGATCGACTTGCGCGGGCGGATGACGTGCCACTTGTCGCCGTCGACCAGCACTTCGGGCACCAGCGGGCGGGAGTTGTAGGTCGAGGCCATCACCGCGCCATAGGCGCCGGCCGACATCACGGCGAGCAGGTCACCTTCCTTGACGCCGGCCATCTTCCGGTCCTGGGCGATGAAGTCGCCGGTTTCGCAAACCGGGCCGACCACGTCGGCGGTGATCTGGGCAAGGTTGGAGTGCACCACCGGCTGGATGTCGTGATGCGCCTCGTAGAGGGTGGGGCGGATCAGGTCGTTCATCGCCGCGTCGACGATGACGAAGGTCTTGCCGCCTTCCTTCAAGTACTCGACCTTGGTGACGAGGATGCCGGCATTGCCGACGATCAGCCGGCCGGGCTCCAGCACCAGCGACACGCCGAGCGGGCCGATATGCTTCCTGACGATCTCGGCATAGGCGGGCGGCGCCGGCGGGGCGTCCGCGTCGTGATGGTAGGGGATGCCGAGACCGCCGCCGACATCGGCGTGGCGGATGTCGTGGCCGGCCGCCTTCAGATCGCGCACCAGTTGGGCGAGCAGCGCGAAGGCGTTGTCGAACGGCGTCATGTCGGTGATCTGGCTGCCGATATGCATATCGACGCCGACGGCGCGCACCCCGGGCAGCGCCGCGATGCGGGCATAGACTTCGCGGGCCCGGGCGAACGGAATACCGAACTTGTTCTCGGCCTTGCCGGTCGAAATCTTCTTGTGCGTGCCGGCATCGACGTCCGGGTTGATGCGCACCGAAACCGGCGCGGTCATGCCCATCGAAACGGCGACATCGCTCAGCCGCTCGAGCTCGGGCTCGCTCTCGAGGTTGAAGCACTTGATGCCGACTTCCAGCGCCCGGCGCATCTCGGCGAAGGTCTTGCCGACGCCGGAAAAGACGATGCGATTGGCCGGCACGCCGGCGGCGATGGCGCGCTCGAGCTCGCCGCCCGAGACCACATCGGCGCCGGCGCCCTCCCTGGCGATGAGCTTGATCACCGCCTGGTTGGAGTTGGCCTTCATGGCGTAGGCGACGAGCGTATCGATGCCCTTGAAGGCCTCGCGCAGCACCTGCACATGGCGGCGCAGCGTCGCGGCCGAGTAGACGTAGAACGGGGTTCCCACCTTGCCGGCCAGGGCGGTGAGGTCAACCTCCTCGGCGAACAGCCGGTCGTCGCGATACTGGAAGTGATGCACCAAGGTCTTGCGCCCCTACGAAATCCGGGCGGAAGCTCTAGGCGAAAGGCGCCAAAAGGGGAAGCGAGACTTATCTATGGGGCCGATCAAGAAGCGCGATGACGCTGCCGCTTCGGCGGCAATGACCGGTGCGCATGGCTAGGTCCGTGCCGGCCAGTGGTGCTCGATCCGCTCCGCCACCAGCTTCTGGATGTTCCAGAGGTTACGGTCGTGAATGCCCAGCTCCTCGAGCATTGCCACCGTCGACAGCACATACTCGGCCATCGAACCTTTCCAGCCATGCGGCTGGGCCAGCCGATCGGCGCGCTCGGCGAGGGTGAGGCCACCGACATAGCGGGCATTGCGGCGGTTGATTGTAAAGGTGAGGGCGGTAAGCGGGCCCTGCTCGGTCATCACCTTGATCCAGCGGCCGGGAAAGGCGGAGGGCACCATGCTCATCTCGCGCCGGATCAGCTTGTCCAGGTTGGCTTTGATGTTTTCCGAGGGAATGCGGTAGGCGACGCCGCGGCAGCTGCCGCCGCGATCGAGGCAGAGCATCAGGCCGGGCTGTTTCGGGTTGCCGCGATAGCGGGCATCGAACAGGCAGAAGCTGCGATGCCAGCCGCCGGCAATGGCGATGCGCTGCTGGTCGAACTCGGTGGCCGGGTTCCAGATCAAGGAGCCATAGGCGAAGATCCAGAAATCGCCATCCGGGCCCGTGTCGATGAGGCGCTTTACTTCGGCGTCGTAGTCGGCGTCGAGGGCGGGGCGCGTATCGGGATAGACCGGCTGGCCGGGATCCTCGATCACCGGGATGCGCGAGACATGCTCGGCGGTGAGGTGGAGCGAGCGGGGCTTGAGCGGCATGGCTCGCGCCTACTCCACCCCGCCGTCGCCGTGCCCGCCGGATTTCTTCACGCTGACCGGGTCGGATTTCACGCCGGTGAGGAGCTCTTTCCAGCGGGCGGCCTGCAGCGCAACGTTTTCGGGCGCCGTGCCGCCATAGCTCTTGCGGGCGGCGACCGAGCTCTCGACGCTCAGCACCTTGTGGATGCGGCTGTCGATGCGGTGATCGATGAACTTGAAGTCCTCGATGGTGAGGCCGTCGAGGGTCATGCCCTTCTGCTCGGCCAAAGCCACGATCTGCCCGGTGATGTGGTGGGCTTCGCGGAACGGGATATTGGCCTGCTTGACCAGCCAGTCGGCGATATCGGTGGCGGTGGAGAAGCCGGCATTGGCCGAGGCGCGCATCTTGTCGCGGTTGGCCTTCAGATCCTCGACCATGCCGGTCATCGCGGCGAGCGACAGGCTGAGCGAATCCAGCGCGTCGAAGGCGACTTCCTTGTCTTCCTGCATATCCTTGGAATAGGCGAGCGGCAGGCCTTTCATGACGATAAGCAACGAGGTCAGCGCACCCATGATGCGGCCGACCTTGGCGCGAATCAGCTCGGCGGCATCGGGGTTGCGCTTCTGCGGCATGATCGACGAGCCGGTGGTGAACTTGTCGGAGAGCTTGACGAAGCCGAACTGCGACGACGACCAGATCACCAGTTCCTCGGCGAAGCGGGAAAGGTGCATGGCGCAGAGGCTGGCGGCACCGAGCGTCTCGAGGATGAAATCGCGATCGGAGACGGCGTCGAGCGAGTTGGCGGTCGGGCGATCGAAGCCGAGCGCCCTCGCCGTCATGTCGCGATCGATCGGGTAGGGGGTGCCGGCGAGCGCCGCCGAGCCGAGCGGGCTTTCGTTGAGGCGCTTGCGCGCATCCTCGAAGCGGCCGTAGTCGCGGCCGAGCATTTCGACATAGGCGAGCAGGTGGTGGCCGAAGGTCACCGGCTGGGCGTTCTGCAGGTGGGTGAAGCCGGGCATGATGGTCGCGACTTCTTCTTCGGCCCGCTTGACCAATGCCAGCTGCAGGGTCTTCACCTGCGCCAGCAGCGTATCGATGGCGTCGCGGACATAGAGGCGGAAATCGGTCGCCACCTGGTCGTTGCGCGAGCGGGCGGTGTGGAGGCGCCCGGCAGCGTCGCCGATCACTTCCTTCAGCCGGCTCTCGACATTCATGTGGATGTCCTCGAGCGAACGCGAGAACGTGAACTTGTTTGTCTCGATCTCGTCGAGCACGGTCTTTAGGCCGGTGATGATCGCGTCGCGATCCGCCTGGGTCAGGATGCCCACTTCCGCCAGCATGGTGGCGTGTGCGATAGAGCCGGCGATGTCCTGCTTGTAGAGCCGCTGATCGAAGCCGATGGAGGCGTTGATCTCTTCCATGATGGCGTCGGGTCCGGTCGCAAAACGGCCGCCCCACATGCGATTGCTCATCTCAACTCCAACGGTAGAACTATGACCGACCAAAGCCCCGCCCCGACCCGGAGACTGCGCCCCAGGCGGGTGCTGCTCATCGCCCTGATCAGTGCGGCGGTAGCACTAGTCCTTACCCTCGTCATTGGCAACTTCATGCCGGCCCAGGCGACGCAGTGCGACCCGCAGGTGGTGAAGGGCCAGAAGATCGACGCGGCTGCGGTCGGCATGCTGGCGGCGCTCAAGGGCACCGGCGAAGGGCGCGGCTATGCCGACATGGCATTCAAGGATGCGGTCGGAGCACCGACCACCATTGGCAGCTTTGCCGGCAAGAAGCTGCTGGTGAACTTCTGGGCCAGCTGGTGCGTGCCCTGCCGCGAAGAGATGCCGGCGCTCGACGCCATCGCCACCAAGTACAATTCGGACCAGTTCATGGTGCTGCCGATCAACCTCGATGTCGGCGACAGCGGGCTCGAGAAGGCGAAGAAGTTCCTCGCCGACGAGGGCCTCAAGAACCTGCCGCTCTATGCCGATTCGACCTTCGATGCGTTCAAGCGGCTGCAGCAGCAGGCCGTGGCGATCGGCTTGCCGGCAACGCTGCTGCTCGATGAGAAGGGGTGCGAACTGGCTGTGCTGCAAGGGCCGGCCGAGTGGGATTCGCCCGACGGACACAACGTCATCGACACGCTGATCGGGACCTGACGCCGATGGGCCGGATTCTCTGCGTCGGTGCCCTGACCATGGACACCATTTTCCGGCTGGATCGCCTGCCGGAGGGACCGGGCAAGGTCATTCCGCTCGATGCGGTCGAAGTTGCCGAAGGCATGGCGGCGGCGCAGGCTGCGAGCATCGTGCGGCTCGGCGGCAAGGCCGCGCTCTGGGCTTCGGCCGGCGATGACGCCACCGGCGACCGGCTGGTGCAGCAGATTTCCGGGGAAGGCGTCGATTGCTCGCGGGTGCGGCGGGTTGCCGGGTCGCGCTCGGGCTTCTCGTCGATCTTCATGGATCGCACCGGCTCGACGATGATCGTGCCGCGCTACGATCCAACGCTGATGGCGGCGCCGGATGCAGCGCCTGATCTCGATGGCATCGACGCGGTGATGACCGATGTGCGCTGGCCGGGAGCCGCCGCGCTGGCGCTGGCGGCCGCCAAGGCCGCAGGTATCCCGGCTATCCTCGACGCCGACATGGCGGCGCGCGAGGTGCTCGATGGGCTGCTGCCGCTGGCGAGCCATGTGGTGGCGTCCGAAAGTGCGGCAAAACTGGTGACCGGGGCCGAGACGGCGGAGCAGGCGGCCGGCTGGCTCGCCGTCGCGCATGCGGGGTTTGTCGCGGTGACGGCCGGTGCCGATGGGTGCTGGTGGAAGGAAGGCGGCGGCATCCGCCATTCGCCGGCTCCAAGAATCGAGGCGATCGACACGCTCGCGGCCGGAGACGTGTTCCATGCCGGCTTCGCTGTGGGGCTGCTCGAGGGCTGGCCGATGCGCAACGTCATCGCCTTTGCTTCGGCCGCCGCGGCGATCAAGTGCACGCGGTTCGGCGGTCGGCTCGGCGCGCCGTCGCGGACTGAGGTCGAGGCATTCCTGGTGCGGTAGAGCTGGTGTGCTTGGCGCCCCTCACCCTAACCCTCTCCTCAGAGGGGCGGAGTGAGGGGTAGCCAAGCGCTCCGAGTCAGGCCGCGTTCGCCGCCTGCCTGATCGGTTTGGCGTCGGCCTGGCGGATTACCCGGCAGGGGTTGCCCGCCGCCAGCACGCCGGCCGGAATGTCGCGGGTCACCACGCTGCCGGCGCCGATGGTGGTGCCGTCGCCGATGCTGACGCCACCCACGATGATGCTGCCGGCGCCGATCCAGCAATGCTTGCCGATGCTGATCGGCTTGTTGACGCACTGGGCGCCGATCAGCTTGCCGGTCCTGGGATCGCGGCGCTCGCGCTCGCGCGGGTCGACCGGGTGGCCGGCGGTGAGGAACATCACGCGCGGCGCAATGGCGGTGCCGTCGCCGATCCGCACTTCGGCGCCGTCGAGGAAGACGCATTCGAAGTTGATGAACACGCCTTCGCCGATGTGGATGTGCTTGCCGTATTCCCAGGTGATGGGGCTCAGCACGAAGCTGTCGCCGAAGCTGCCGAGCTGGTCGCGGAACATCGCGGTGCGGTTGGGCATGTCCCAGCTGGGGACGGCGTTGAGGCGGTCGAGCTTCTTTCTGGCTTCGACCTGCATTTCGATCAGGTCCCAGTCCGGCCCTTCGTAAAGCTCGCCGGATATCATCTTGTCGTAGCCCGTCTTGCTGATCGTTCCCATTGGGCCAATCTCCTGTTCAGCGTTCCCCCCGCTGAAGGCGGTCGCTTCTGCCGCCACCGGCAAATCATCCGCAAGCCAGGAGTTTGCAGAATCGCCGACCGCGTCGCCCCGTCCGTTCAGACGGGGTTCAGCGAGAGGGCTTGGCGGAGCGGTTTGCTGAACGGGCGTTCAGACGGTGCGGTCGAGGATGCGGCCGACGAATTCATCGGAGCGGCGCTGCATGTCGGCGAGTTCCCGCTCGAGATCGGCCCCCGTGCCGGCGGAGCCTTCATTGACCTGCTTGAGCAGCATCTGGTGCTCGAGATCGGCTCGCTTCTTGGCTACGAGCACCTGGGCGACGCCGAGCGTATCGGCCTCGCGGAAGGCCATTCTGAAGATCGACGTGTCGAGGTTCATCACACCCCTCCGGCTGGTCAGGCGATCTTGTCGACCTTGGTCCCCTGGCCGGGCGGTGGTGCGGCACGCGCCACGCTGTCGACCATCTGGATCAGCGACATCTCCATCTCGTGCGACTTCTTCAGCACGGCCATGGCAATTGATTGCTGCGTCCCCTGGGAACGCGCGGCAAGCAGCTGCGAGGTGAGATCCATGTCCATCCCCGGCATTTTATTACCGAGACGTAAACGGAGGCTTGGGCCGAACGGTAAACAGCAACCTAACGGGCTGGGCGAGGAGGCGACCACCGCTGCTCGCCTTGGCGTCGGAAAGCTTGCACGGTCCCAGGGTTCAGCGACCGCCGAACAGCGGCACGTCGCGGCGTTTGAGCGGCACGCAGAGCGCCGCGCCGACGATCAAGCCACCGACATGGGCAGACCAGGCGACCGGGCTGGCGTCGCCGAAGATCAGGTAGAACAACTGCACCGCAGCCCATGCGCCGAGCATCCACAGGGCCGGCAGCGGCAGCGGGATCGGGATGGTGAGGCCGAGCAGCACATAGACCCGCGCATGCGGGTAGAGCACGATATAGGCGCCCATGACCCCGGCGACCGCGCCCGATGCGCCGATCAGCCAGGTATAGGTGCCCATGGCGAAGAGGATGTAGACCAGCCCCGAGAGCGCGGCGCAGGCGAGGTAGAAGGCAGCGAATTTCACGTGCCCCAGCGCATCCTCGATATTGTCGCCGAACACCCACAGGAACAGCATGTTGCTGCCCAGATGCAGCCAGTCGGCGTGGAAGAACGCATAGGTGACGAGGGTCAGCCCGTCGGGCAGATGGGCCAGGCGGTCGGGCGCATCGGGCTGCAGGAAATAGGCGGGGACCGCGGCATAGCTCAGCGCGAACTGGTCGAAGCTGAGCCCGCTGCCATGCGCCAGCTGGATCAGGAAGACGATCACGTTCAGCCCGATGATCCCATAGGTGACGTAGGGGAACCTGATGTGCCGGACCGGATTGCGATCGTGCAGCGGGATGAACATCAGCCGCGGTCGTGCCCGAACTTGCCGGGCGTCCACAGCACGTCGCTGTCGCCATTGGCATTGGCGACTCGGGCCATGACGAACATCAGGTCCGACAGGCGGTTGAGATAGACGAGGACGGCATTGTTGACGTCGGGCTCGGCGGCAATCAACTCGACCACCAGGCGCTCGGCCCGGCGCGTCACGGTGCGGGCAAGGTGCAGCGCGACCGCCAGCGGCGTACCGCCGGGGAGGACGAAGCTCGTCAGCGGCTTCAGGCCCTCGTTGTACTGGTCGATCTGCTGTTCGAGCCATTCGGCCTGCGCCGCGGTGATGCGCAGCGAGGGGGGCGCACCGGCCGGGTCGGCGCCCGGGGTTGCGAGGTCGGAGCCCAGGTCGAACAGGTCGTTCTGCACTCGCGCCAGCAGCCGGTCGAGCTTGGGCATCGAGCCGGTATGGAGCCGCGCCATGCCGATGAAGCTGTTGGCCTCGTCGACGGTGCCGAAGCACTCGACGCGCAGATCGGCCTTGGAGCGGCGCGGCCCGCGCACCAGTCCGGTGGTGCCGTCATCGCCGGTCCTGGTGTAAATCTTGTTGAGCTTGACCATGTCGTTCCGCCGCGAGTCAGTGGCGTCGAAACTAGCTCACCGGTGTCGGCGCACGAAGCGCTTTCGATCAGCTGCCGCGACCGAAGAAGAACAGGGCGCCGAGGATCACGACGATGGCCACGGCCTGGGCGATGACGCGGGCGCGCATCAGTTTCTGGCTGAGGTTGTGGTCGCCGCCACGGAACATGTTCCACAATCCCATGAACAGGATGATGGCGACCGCGCCGAGCGCGACGATGGTGATGATGCCGGTGATGTTCATAATGTCCTCGCGAGGAAGCGGCTGAGGCCCTCGCCCAGTCGGTCATAGATGGCACGAATGCGACGGCTGGTGAACAGTTCGCGATGCGTGGTCAACCACACTTCCAGGGGCGGCGGGCGGAAATCGGGCAATAGCGGCACCATGCCGCGCGTCTCGGCCACCAGCAGCTGTTGGGCGAAGCCGACCCCGAGACCGGCCTTGATCAGCTCCCAGGCATTGGTCTGGCTGTCGGTGCGGACGATGAAATCGCTGCGCTTGAGCTCGAACCCCATGCGCCGGGCCGCACCGATCAGCAGCTCGGAGCGATCGAAGCCGATCAGGTCGTGCTCGGCCAGTTGCTCGGGTCGTTCCGGCCGCCCGCGCCGGGCAATGTAGCTTTCGTGAGCACAGGTGACGATCGGGCTCTCGCCGAGTTTCCTCGTGATCAGCTCGAGCTGGGTGGGGCGAAACATGCGCACGGCGATATCGGCTTCGCGCAGCAGCAGGTTCTCGGCGGAGTCGGATGGCACCAGCTCGATCGCCACCTGCGGGAAGCTCTGGCGCAAGTCGTTGAGGAAGGCGGGCAGGACATAGTGGCACATCACCGTGCTCGAGGTGATGCGGACCGAACCGGTCAGCGCGGCGCTCGCGCCCTCGGCGATCAATGCCGCTTCGGCCAGCGCCTGCTGCGCCGCCAGCACCGGTTCGTAGAGCTTCAGCGCGGTATCGGTGGCGTGGAAGCCAGTGAGCGTGCGTTCGAACAGGCTCATCCCCAGGGCCTGTTCGAGCGCCTCGACATGACGGCCAAGCGTCGGCTGGCTCAAGCCGAGAGCCCGCGCAGCGGCCGAAAGCGAGCCGTGTTCGACGACGGCGCCAAAGCTGCGCCACAGCGACCAATCGGGATCAGGCATGGTTCAAGTCCTCGATGCCATTCAATTCTGTATGGCAAGCGTACGATCTTGTCCAATTCATCAACGCGGATGTGGCGTCTAGCTTGGTGGTCACCAGCAAGGAGCCAGGCAAATGAACGCGCAGAAAGTCATCGTCATCGGTATCAACGGCCATGTCGGCCACCACATCGCCAAGGCGTTCGTCGGGGCCGGGTGGGACGTGGCCGGGTTCGGGCGGTCCAACAAGCAGCCGATAACGGGGGTGCGCTTCGTCAAAGGCGATGCCGAGGATGTCGAAGCGATGCGGGCGGCGATCGGCGATACCGAGGTGGTGGTCAACGCGCTGAACCTGCCTTACCACCAGTGGGACCAGGGCCGGATGGAAGCGCAGAACCAGCGGGTGATCGCGGCGCTCGGCACGAGCGGCAAGACGCTGCTGTTTCCCGGCAACATCTACAACTATGCGGCCGGCGACCGCTACGTGACGCCCGATCTCAAGCCGCGGCCGCAGACGGCGCGTGGCGAGATCCGGGTGCGGGTCGAGGCCATGTACCAGGCCGCAGCGCAACGCGGCGACATCCAGGCGATCATCCTCAGGGCCGGCGATTTCTACGGGCCGGAGAGCCGTTTCGACTGGTTCGATCTCGCTATGCTGCGTGAGGCGAAGAAGGGGCGGTTCGCCATGATGGGCGTACGCGGCGTCGGCCATTCCTGGGCCTATCTGCCGGATGTCGGCCGGGCGTTCGAGAAGCTCGCCTGGCATCGCAAACAGTTCGGTGCTTTCGAGAATTTCCACTTTGCCGGTAACTACGTGACGCCCGAACAGATGGCAGCGGCGGCCGTGGCGGCGGCGCCGACAAAGCTCAAGGTCGGCACGTTCCCGCGCGTGCTGTTCAACGTGGTCGGCCTCGTCGATCCGCTGATGCGGGCGGTCAGCAAGATGAGCTACCTGTGGGAGAACCCGATGGAGCTCAAGGACACGCGTCTCGATGCCATCCTCGGGCCGGATTTCGCCACGCCGTTCGACGACGCCGTGGCGACGACGGTGGCGCCGTTCTTTGCGGCGGAGCGGCTAGCGGCGTAGGCCAGTGTGCTTGGCGCCCCTCACCCCGGCCCTCTCCCCCCGCGGACGCTCTCGCGTCCGCGGGGGGGGAGGGCGAGGGGGCGATGGGCTCGCCGGCTGTGCCACATGCGTCCCCTCGCCCCTCTGGGGAGAGGGTGAGGGGTAGCCAAGCGCACCAGCCTCGCGGCCTAGAACCCCAGCTGGCGCCGAATCTCTTCCGCCGTCCGGCCCGCCTCGCGCAGGCTCCTCAGCGACGGGGAGCCTTTCGACTTGCTGAGCTTTCTGCCCTCGGCATCGAGGATCAGCTTGTGGAAGGTGTAGAGCGGCGAGCCCAGGCCGAGCAGCATCTGCAACAGCACGTGAATGTCGGTCGAGGGCTCCATGTCGCGACCGCGGGTGACGTGGGTGACGGCCTCGGCGTCGTCATCGACCACCACGCTCAGATGGTAGCTGGTCGGGGTGCCCTTGCGCTGCAGCACCACATCGCCCCAGCGTTCCGGCCGGGCATAGCGGATCTGCGGCCGATCCGCCGGGGTAGGGCCGGCAACGCTGTAGGTGAGCACTCCGGTCAGCGCCACCGCGTCGTCGGTCTTGAGCCGCCAGTTCGCCTCGACCCCTTGCTCGAGGCGCCGCCTTGCCTCGCCGGGCGGCAGGTGCCGGCAGGTGCCGGGGTAGAGCGGCGCGCCGTCGGGATCGGTGCCGCTGGCATGGGCGGCCAGTTCGGCGCGCGAGCAGAAGCAGGGATAGAGCAGGTCGCGGCGTTTCAGCCGGTCGGCGGCGGCCGCATAGATGGCGAAGCGGTCGGACTGCCGCATCACCGGCTCCTCCCATGCGAGGCCGAGCCAGGCGAGATCTTCGAAGATCGCCGCAGTGAATTCCGGCTTGCTTCGGGTTATGTCGATGTCTTCGATACGCAGAAGGAACCGGCCACCGAGGGCCTCGGCCCATAGCGAGGTGAACAGCGCCGAATAAGCATGCCCCAGATGCAGCAGGCCATTGGGGCTCGGGGCGAAGCGAAGGATGGGGCTGGGCATAGCAAAGTGCTAGCACGTAAGGATATTTCTTTGACAGACCGTCTCGATACGCCGGAGGCGCTGCAGCGCCAGCTTGGCGCCCTGATCGGGCTTGATCCGCGCCTCGGCGCAGTGGCCGAACGGGCCGGCGCATTCGAAATCCGCCGCTCGCCCGGCGGGTTCGAGGGGTTGGCGCGGATCGTCACCGGCCAACAGGTATCGACGGCCAGCGCCGATGCGATCTGGGGCCGCTTCGCCCAGCTCGAGGGGGCGCTCGACCCGGTTGGTTATCTGAAGCTCAGCGAGGAAACGGTGCGCGGCGCCGGCCAGTCCGGCGGCAAGTACCGGACGCTGCGTGGCCTCGCCGAGGCGATTGCCGCGGGCAGTGTCGATTTCGCACACCTCGCCGAATTGCCGGCCGACGAGGCGATTGCCGCGCTGACCAGGCTCAAGGGCATCGGGCCGTGGACCGCCGAGATCTACCTGATGTTCTCGGCCGCTCATCCCGACATCTTCCCGGCCGGCGACGTGGCGTTGCAGCGGGCAGCGGAGTGGGCGTTCGGACTTGACGGCAAGCCGCCGGTAAAGGACTTGATCGAGATGGCGCGGCAGTGGTCGCCCTATCGCTCCACTGCCGCATTGCTGCTCTGGCGCTATTACCGCGCCGTGCGGAACAAGGAAGGATTGTCGATCTGATGGCCAAGCTCTCCGGCCCGATGCTGCCGCCCAAGAGCGGCGGTGCCCCGAAACAGGCAGTGATCCTGCTGCACGGCTATGGCGCGGACGGCAGCGACCTGATCGGACTGGGGCACCACTGGGGGCCACTGCTGCCGGACGCGCTGTTCATCGCGCCGAATGCGCCGACGCCCTGCGCCGGCAATCCGTTCGGCTTCGAGTGGTTTCCGCTGGCGGTCGATCGGATCGCCGGCCGCATCGAAGGGGCGAAGACCGCAGCCCCTGATATCATCGAGTTTCTCACCGATCTGTGGTCGCAGACCGACATCACGCCCGCCGACACCTTCCTCGTCGGCTTTTCGCAGGGCGCAATGATGGCGCTGCATATCGGCACGGCACTGCCGCGCCGGCTCAAGGGGATCGTGGCGTTTTCCGGCGCCTTCGTTCCTGCCGACAGCTTCCCGGCCGCCGACAAGCCGCCTGTGGCGCTGATTCATGGCGATCTCGATCAGGTGGTCGATCCCGGGCTCAGCCGGCAGGCGGCGACGGAGCTGACGGCCGCCGGGTTCGATGTCTCGCTGCATATTTCGTCGGGCACGGCGCATGGCATCGCGCCGGACGGGCTCGATTTCGCCACCTCCTTCATGCTGGCGCAAACCGCCTGAATCGACTGATCGAATCGCGCTTCACAGGGGTGTCACAGTCGGCATAGAATATTGCTGATCATGACTGGCCGCGATTCCCGTTCGGGGGGCGACAAGTGACAGTACATGTGTCGCTTGAGAATAGCCCTGCTCTGGTGCTGAATGCCGATTACAGGCCACTCAGCTACTATCCCTTGTCGCTTTGGTCCTGGCAGGACGCGATCAAGGCGATCTGCCTTGATCGCGTGCACGTGGTCTCCAACTACGACCGGGTGATCAAGTCGCCGAGCTTCGAGATGCTGCTGCCCAGCGTCGTCTCGCTGAAGGATTATGTCCGGCCGGCGCGGCATCCCGCCTTCACCCGCTTCAACGTGTTCCTGCGCGACAAATTCCAGTGCCAGTATTGCGGCGCCCGGGATGAGCTTACTTTCGATCACGTGATCCCGCGCTCCAAGGGTGGCCGCACCACCTGGGAGAACGTTGTCGCGGCCTGTGCGCCGTGCAACCTCAGGAAGGCCAATCGGCTGCCGCGCGAGATCAAGATGTTCCCGATGCAGGAGCCGTTCCAGCCGAGCGTGCACGACCTGCACAATAACGGCCGGGCCTTCCCGCCCAACCACCTCCACCAGAGCTGGCTCGACTACCTCTACTGGGACATCGAACTGGAGCCGTAAGGCTTCCGCCGACCGGGTCCACATCGAACCATATCAGCACGATCGCCATCGCGTTCAGTATGGCGCGCGCCGCGTCACGCCGTCATGGCAGAACGCGCCCGCCGGCCCTTGCTTGACACCTGCCTGCGCCCCGCTGTATCTAACCAATCAGTTAGCTAACCGATCAGTTAGGAACGGACATGCAGCCGGACCGGCTCAGCCTCACCCTGTCGGCCATCGCCGATCCCACCCGTCGGGCCATCCTGATGCGGCTGATGGATGGGGAGGCGTCGGTCAAGGAACTGGCGGCGCCGTTCGAGATGAGCATCCCGGCGATCTGCAAACACCTCAAGGTGCTCGAAGGCGCCGGCCTGATCAGCCGCGGGCGCAATGCCCAGCTGCGGCCCTGCCGGCTCGAGGCGCAGCCGCTGCGCGACGCCGTCGGCTGGATCGAGGAGTTCTCGCGCTTCTGGGATACGAGCCTCAACCGGCTCGACGGACTGCTCGAGCGGCTGCAGTCGGCCGATCCGATGGCCAAGAAGAACTGAGGGCGCGCGATGCACGGTGACAGAGCTGCGGACCCGCTCAGCCAACGCGAGTTCATCATCACCCGCCGCCTCAAGGCGCCGCGTGAACTCGTCTGGCGCACCTTCGAGGATCCATACCTGCTCGCCCAGTGGTGGGGCCCTGAAAACTTCACCTCCGAGGTGACGAGGCTCGAATTCCGCGCCGGCGGCGAGTGGCACGTCACCATGCACCGGCCCGACGGCACCGAGCACCCGGTGCGCTACCAGTTCGTCGAAATCCTCGCGCCAGAGCGCATCGTCTACCGGCCATGGCGCCAGCCAGGGGCAATCAACCCGCCACCGACCTATCTCGCCACGCTGACGTTCGACGTATTCGGCAACGAAACCATCTTCACCATGCGCGCCGAGTTCGAGAGCGCCGCGAACCTCGCCGTTGCAGTCAATGGCGGCTTCCGCGAGGGGACCAATCAGGCCTTCGACAAGCTCGAGCGGCACCTCGCGGCGTTCTGATCCCAGGAGAAACACATGCTCAGGCGCACCCTGGTAAGCCTCGCCTTCGCCGCTGCGGCCGTTGTCGCAGTGCCCGCCATAGCCCAAACCGCAGGAGACGATCCGATGAGCACCCCTTTGAGCACCGGCAAGGTCCAGGTGGGCGGCGCCGAAATCTACTACGAGATCCACGGCGATGGTCCGCCGCTGGTGCTGCTGCACGGCGGCGTGGACCCGTCGCAGACTTTCGGTGCGCCGCTGGCTGCGATGGCCAGGACGCACAGGGTGATCGCCATCCACATGCGCGGCCACGGCTTCAGCACCGACACCGACGCGCCCTGGTCCTCCGAACTGATGGCCGACGACGTTGCGGCCGTGCTCCGGCGGCTGAGCATCGGCAGGGCGCGCTTCATGGGCTATTCGCTGGGTGCAGGAGTGGCGCTGCAGGTGGCGTTCCGTCACCCGGAACTGGTCGAAAAGCTGGTGTCGGTCTCGGTGGACTACCGTACCGACGATGACTATCCCGAAGTTCGCGAGGCCTTCCGGCAGTTGCCGGCCCATGCTGCGGAGTATGGGCAGCAGCTCGCCAGTTCTCCCCTGGCGGAGCTTTATCCCGACGTCGACTGGGAGCGCGTGTTTCGCAAATCCGGCGAAATGAACGAGCCCGAGTACGACTGGACCGAGGGCATCAAGGCGATAAGCGCCCCGACGCTGCTGGTCTTTGCCGATGCCGACTCGATCCGGCCCGAGCACATGGTCGCGTTCTGGAAGCTGCTCGGCGGCGGCCAGCGCGACGCCGGCTTCGACGGCTCGCAGCGCCCCGCCAGCCAGTTCGCCATCCTGCCCGGCACCACGCACCACAACCTGATCCAGTCGCCGCTCCTCCCCGAGGTCGCGACGGCCTTTCTGACGCGCTAGCGGCAGGCGGCTCCAGGCTGAGCTGAAGTGCTCAGCCCTTCCGGCCCTTGAGCAGCGCGGTGCCGAGCATCAGCACGATCGCCGCCGAGATCAGCGTGTTGGCGCCCGCCAGCGTCACCCCGAACAGGCTGAACTGGATCTTGTCGCAGGGGACGACGCGGGCGGCGTTGATATTGGTGAGGTCGGAAAAGCTCACATCGACGCCGGTGCCGGTGCAGGCGGTGGGGCCCGGCCAGAAGCCGTATTCGACACCGGCGTGGTAGCCGGCGAGATAAGTCGACCAGATGAAGGTCAGGAGCACCAGGGCGAGCCCGACATACCAGACGGCGCGCGGCAGCCGGCGCCACAGGATCAGCACCAGCGCCAGCAGCGGCAAGCCCCAGTAATAGGGCAGGCGCTGTTCGAGGCAGAGTTCGCACGGCACCAGCCCGCCGAACAACTGCGAGCCCCAGGCGCCGGCAATGGTCGCGAGGCCGAGGACGAACGAAATCGTCGCGAGCAGGCGGGGACGATCGGTGGCGAGGCTGGTGGTCACGATGACGCTCCTATGCGGATGCGCGCCATATTCTCGGGCGCGGGGGCCAAGTCAACTTAAGCCCGCTCACGAGATCGTCACTCGCCGCCCGGTCCGGTGAGGCCGAGCGTGGCCATGACGGCGCGGGCGTTATCGGGCGCATGTTCCTTGTCGGTGGAGACGAAGAAGGCGAAGACGTCACGCGGCGGCGGGCTCGCTTCGGCCGCCGTGACATAGGGCGCATCGGCAACCGGTTTGCCTTCGGCCCAGGCCTTGAGCCAGGCGGCGCGGAGATCGCGCTCGGCAACCGAGTAGCTCTCCTTTCCCGGCGCACCCTGCAGCCGGGCATAGGAGAAATCGGCGGTCTGGTCGATGTAGGACCATTCCGCGGTGTCGGCGACGACGAGGGCGACGTTGTGGGCCCGCAGCTGCGCGATGAAGCGCGGGTCGGCGAAACTGTCGTGCCGCACTTCGATGGCGTGGCGAACCTTCGCAATGCCGGTGGCGTCGAGATAAGGCGGGTTCTTGCCGTAGTCGCTCTTTTCGGCCAGCGCGACCAGCGCCTCTGGGGTCTGCGGCAGGAGCGCCAGGAACGCTTCCATCCGATCGGGATCGTATTTGCTGTTGCCCGGCAGCTGCCAGCAGAACGGCCCGAGCTTTCTGCCCAGCGCCATGACGCCGGAGGCAAAGAAGTTGGCGAGCGGAAGCTCGACATCCTTCAGCCGCTTGATGTGGGTCACCAGTTGGTGCCCCTTCACCGTGAAGACGAAATCGTCCGGGGTGTGGCCGGCCCAGTTCTCGAAACTCGCGGCCTTCTGGTGCGAATAGAAGGTGGCGTTGATCTCGATATTGCCGAGCCTGGCGCTCGAATAAGCGAGCTCGTCCTTCTGCTTCAACCCGTCGGGGTAGTAGCTCTTGCGCCAGGCCTCGAACACCCAGCCGGCCGTGCCCAGCCTGATCGATCCTGCCATGTTGCCCTCGCGACGCAAATCGGATGTGCCGCCAAGGTGGGCGACCTCACTCCGCAACACAAGCCCGTTACGAGGGATGCTCCGGCTCAGTGGAGACGCGATTGTCGCGGGAGGCGCGAAGGGCGCGCCGAGGGCTCGGTGACCAAAGCTTCGCCTCCGCCCGTGGGCGGAGGCGATCGGCAAGGGTGGGCGCCGGGATCAGGCGAGGAACGGCGTGGCTGCCGCCAGGACCTGGGCCTTGGTCTTGGGCTTATCGAACGCGCCATCGAAGCCGGCCTTGCCGGCGAGCGGGCGAACTGCCGCTGCGTGGCGGGCCTCGACCGAGTGGATCTGCAGCGCTGTGGTCAGCACCGGCGTGCCGATGAGGTTGCCGGCCTGGCCCTTGTAGGCCGCCACACCGAGATCCTCGAAGGTGGCGGATACGGCGACGAAGGTCTCGAAGTTGGAGAACACGTCGGCGTATTTGCCGCCGGCGGTGAAATCCACCGCCGGCGCCTTCACCGCGGCGCTGCCCAGTGCGCCCTTCAGCAGCGCGACGTGCGCGGTTTCATGGGCGCCAATGGTGCGGAACAGCTGGCGATACTTTTGCGGGATCAAGCCGGACGAGCCATTCGCCTGCTTGTAGAAGGCCGCCTCGAGATACTCGAGCGTCAGTGCGAAGTTGAGCACGTCGACAACCTGCTTGGGCAGTCCGCCGGCGGCAAAGGCCGCCTGCGCCGAGGCAGCGATGATCAGCGGGGCGCTGCCAAGGGCAGCGACGGGCACCGCATAGCGGGTGAACAGGCTGCGCCGACCGGCGTCGATATGCTCGGCGACTTCCGGATCGATCGCATCGAGGATGAAGTCTTCCTGGTTGTTCATGATCTTGCCTCAGCTCAGGGAGTTTGCGGTGACGGGGGTGACGATGAACGGCGCGGCCTTCGGCAACACCTGCGAGGGCAGCAGGGCTGCATCGAGGCCCTTCGAGTTGACGTTCTTGCCGCCGGCCGCGTCTCTGCCAAAGCCCGACCTGAGCGCCGCGATGGTGGCGGCATGGCGGGCCTCGATCGACACGATCGAACCGGCCGCTGCCAGGTAGTTGACGTCCTTGATGAGTTGCCCGGCGCCGTTATAGGCGGCAACGCCGAGGTTCTCGAACACGTCGGCGGTGCCCAGCACACTCTTCCGGCTGGTGAAATCGACCTTGGAAAAGTCCACCTCCAGATCGGGGATCGCCTTGCGTCCGAGCGCCTTCCTGAGGAACTCCCGATGCGCGATCTCGTGATCGCGGATGGCCTTGAGGTTGGACAGCTCCGCCTTGGTGATGCCTTCGTACGGCGTCTTTGCCACCTGGATGTAGAAGGCGGCCTCGAGCTGCTCGAGTGCATAGGCGTAATTCAGCACACCGATATCGCCAGCGCCCAGATCGGCAGCCAATGCGGCCGAGATGCCGAAATTGGGCAGCATGGCGCCAGCCACCATCACGGTGGCGCCTACGCCCGTCCACTTGAGCAGATTCCGTCGGTTGAGACCTGGGGTCATCATGATTGCTCCATTCCGAGTTTTCCGCGCCCGTCTTGGGCCCGCTCGAAATCAGCAACGTAAGTAGACGGTTGTTTTGGTCGCGAGTTTCGATTGTTTCTTTTTGGTAACCATCGAAACTATCGGTCGATTGAGACGTTCGCGCGGAGTCTTTCTTGCCCCGACGCGCCGTTTCCAGAGCCGACTGCCGGCCCCGCGAATTATTCTGGGCGACAGCGCGGCCGTCTACAGCCGTTGCCGATTGGGCGGCAGCGGGACAGGCAGCACGTGGACATGCTGCACAGTCTATAGCGATGTCAGATGGTGGTGCCCCCGGTCGGACTCGAACCGACAAGCCTCGCGGCGGCGGATTTTGAGTCCGCTGCGTCTACCAATTCCACCACAGGGGCGCGGCCAAGCCCGTACCATTGTGGACGTGGCCGTGCAACCCTCAGGCGAGCCGGCGGTCAGACGATCGGTGGCACGAACGGGTAGTCGGTCTCGCGCCGCGGTGGCGTCAGATCCTCGTCGGGCAGGCGTTGCGCCGCGGCCTCGATCTCTTCGGCCTGCGGTACCGCTTCGCTGCCTTCGGCGTGGCGGAGGATCGCGATGGCCGGACCGGCATGGGCCTCGTCGACGCGGGCACTGACGATGGCGCCGCCGCGTTCAAGCTTGTCGGCAAGCACCCGGGCCTCGGTTTCCGAAACGCCCGCGCTGGTCATGGCGCCGATCAGGCCACCGGTCGCGGCGCCCACTCCGGCGCCGGCAAAGGCGCCGATGGCGGTGGCGAACAGCCAGCCGGCCGCGACCACCGGGCCGAGTCCGGGAATCGCGATGATGCCCAGTCCGGCGAGGAGACCGCCGGCTGCCCCCAGGCCCGCTCCCACCTCCGCTCCGGTGGTGGCGCCCTCGCCGACCTCGTCCGGCTCATAGTCGGGCGGGGTGTTGGCGACAAAGCTGATATCGGTGTGGGCGATGCCGGCCTCGTTCAGGGCATGTACGGCGGCGGCGGCGTGCTCGTAGCTGTCGAACTGTCCGATGATGGTCTGCATGTGACCCTCCTTGCTGCCGAGATAACGGGCGAGGAGGCGGCGATGTTCCCTGGCGTGGCCTAGCCGCCCAGCGCCAGGCGAGCGAGGTAGACGGCAAGAACGCCGCCGAGCATGGCGGCAAACAGGTTCCGGCTGACGACATAGATCAGCGCGGTGACCGCGGCGGCAATGGCTTCGGCGGCGCCGCCGGCGAGAATCGCCGGGGCGACCAGCGCCGCCAGCACGGCGCCCGGCACATGCTTCATCCAGCTGGCAACGAAGCCGGTGGTGGGCAGCCGGTTGGCGAGCAGCAGGCCGCCGGCACGGATAGCGAAGGTGACCGCGGCCATGCCGAGGATGGCGATCAGCGCCTCAAGCGACATGGCGGCGCTCCCTGATGGTTTCGGCCAGGGCCCCGGCGAAGCTGCCGACGAGGCCACCGACGATGATGTACCAGTTGCCCTCGATCAGCCTCGACGTGAGGATGGCGGCAAGCGCGCCGACGATCCACGGCACGAGGTCGCCGCGGCCCCGCCACATGCCGAGCAACAAAGCGAGGAAGGTGGCGGTGAAGGCGAAATCGAGCCCATATCGGGTGGGGTCGTCGATGAAGGCGCCGAGTACGCGGCCGCAGAGGGTCGAGCCCATCCAGGCGAACCAGCTGAGCGCGCCGGTGCCGAGAAGGAAGGCGACGCTGCCCTTGCCCTTCCGGACCTCGGCCATGGTCATTGCCCATTGCTCGTCCGAGACGAAGAACATGGCACCCAGCTGTCTCGGCAGTGAGAGATGGCCGACCAGCGGCCGGAGCGTTGCCGACATCAGCAGCATGCGGAGATTGATGATGCCGGCGGCGATGATGATCGACAGCACCGGCAGGGCGCCCGGCGTCCACATGTCGAGCGCCACGAACTGGCTGGCGCCGGCGAAAACCAGACCGCTCATCAGCGCCACTTCGAGCACGCTCAGCCCGGCCTGGCCGGCGAGCACCCCCCACACCACGCCATAGGCGGCAATGGACACGGCGACAGGCAGGAACATGCGGATGCCGAGCCAGAACTGCGCGGATCCGCTTTGAGGGGCGGGAGCATGCATGGGGGTGGACGCTACATCAGGTTGGTGCGGTGGCGCGATGACATCTGGTGATCGCCCCCATTCATCACAATGATCGAAGCTAGACGGCGCGGGTCATGCCGCCATCGACCAGCAGGCTCTGCCCGGTGACGTAAGACGCCTCGTCGGAGAGGAGGAAAGCCACGACCCTCGCCAGCTCCTGGAGCTCGCCGTAGCGGCCGAGCGGGATCTTCTGGCGGCGGGCTTCGATGGTGTCGTAATTGTCGAGAAAGCCGGGCAATACGGCGTTCATGCGGATGCCGTCGGCACCATAGCGATCGGCATAAAGCTTGGTCCAGGCCTGCAATGCCGGGCGCAGTGCCGACGACATCGGCATTGCCAGTTCCGGCGACTTGCCGGCAAAGCTCGAGATGTTCACCGCGGCGCCCTTCTTGGCGGCGAGGAAATGCGGCGTCACCAGACGCATCAGGCGGACGGGGTTGAGGACGATCATGTCGAAGCCGTGCTGCCAGTCGATATCGGCCATGACGCCGATATCGCCGGTGGGAACATGGCCGGCATTGTTGACCACGGCATCGATGCGCCCGTGCCGGGCGATGGTGGTGTCGACGAGGCGCTGAAGGTCGGTGGGCTCGGTGAGCGAGCCGCGCACCGAGGTGGCGGAGAGCTCGGCCGCCACGGCCTCGACCTGTTCGGAGCGGGCGAACAGCACCAGGTGATACGCGCGGGCGGCGAGTTCGCGGGCGATGGCGGCGCCGATGCCCTGGCCGGCTCCGGTGACGATGGCGACGGGCTGGGTCATTGCTATTCCTTCAGATTTCTATTGGCTCGGAAGCGACGGCACGGGTGGGCACGCGATTGACTGCCTCCCTGCCCGGGGCTAGAGAACCGCCTGTGCGTTCATACCCCATCGTGCTCCGACCCGCCTGCATCTTCAGCTGAGATGTGAAGTGGCCCGCCTCGCGACCCGGTCGACTGACCGGCCGCTGGCCATTTGGGGCCCAACGCCGTCGCATAATTTACGGGTTTCGGAGTTCATACGATGAACAATCTTTCTAGGCCGCTCTGGCAGCGGTTCCTCGTCTTCCTGCTGCCGTTGATGCTCAGCAACATCTTGCAGTCGCTGTCGGGCACCATCAACAATATCTATATCGGGCAGCTGATCGGGGTGGAGGCGTTGGCCGCCGTCTCGGTGTTCTTCCCGATCATGATCTTCCTGATCTCGTTCGTGATCGGCCTGGCGTCCGGCGCGACGATCCTGATCGGGCAGGCCTGGGGCGCCAAGAATATCCAGAAGATCAAGGAAGTGTCGGGCACCACGCTGACAGTGGCGTTCCTGATGGGCCTCGTGGTCGCGGTGTTCGGCGGCCTGTTCGCGCAGAACCTGATGGAACTGCTGGGGGCGCCGCCCGATATCGTCCAGCAGGCGACGGCCTATGGGCGGATCGTGCTCATCGGCATGCCCGGCTTCTTCCTGTTCCTCACCATCACCTCGACGCTGCGCGGCGTCGGCGACACGGTGACGCCGCTCTTGACGCTGATCTTTTCGATCGGGGTCGGCCTCGTCGTCACTCCGGCGCTGATCGAAGGCTGGTTCGGCCTGCCGCAGATCGGCGTGCTGGCGGCCGCGGTGGCGTTCATCGCCGGCTTCGTCGTGGTGCTGATCTTCCTGTTCTTCTATCTCAACTACAAGAAGAGCCCGATGGCGCCGGATGCCGAACTGTTTCGGCACCTGAAGGTGGATTTCAAGCTGCTGGGGCTGATCCTGAAGCTCGGCATCCCGGCCGGTGTGGCCATGGTGGTGTCGTCGATCTCGGCCATCGTCATCGTCGGCATCGTCAACCGCTATGGCTCGGAGGCCACGGCCGCCTATGGCGCGGTCAACCAGGTGATGAGCTACGTGCAGTTCCCGGCCATGTCGATCGGCATCGCCGCCTCGATCTTCGCCGCGCAGGCGATCGGGGCGCGGCGGTTCGACGACGTTGAGAAGGTGACCCGTACCGCGCTGGTGATGAACCTGTTCGTGACCGGCGCGCTGGTGCTGATCGCGTACCTGTTCTCGCAGCACCTGGTGCGGCTGTTCATCACCGACGAGTCGGTGGTCGAGATCGCCGAGCGGCTGCTGCACATCGTGTTGTGGAGCTGCCTGGTGTTCGGCTGGGGTTCGGTGTTCTCGGCGGTGATGCGCGCTTCGGGCGACGTGTGGATCCCGATGGCGCTGTCGCTGGCGGCGATCATCCTGGTCGAAGTGCCGGCGGCGCTGACGCTCAGCCACTTCTTCGGGCTCGAGGGCGTGTGGTGGGGCTACTGCCTCAGCTTCACGGCGCTGCTCACCTTCCAGGCCACCTATTATTTCGGCTGGTGGCGGAAGAAGGAAATCACCGCGCTGGTGTAGCCGAGGCCGGCGGCAGAGACAGCACATCCCAGGCGGCCATGGCGCCGTCGATGACCCGCTCCAGGGCGGCGCCGCCGGCGCCGTCCCGTGCCTGCAGGGCGAGCCCGTTCAGCACCGTGGTGTAGAACTGCGCCATGGCGTCGGCATCGGCGCCCTGAGGCACATCGCCATCGCGCATGCCCTTCCGGATCCGCGCCGCAAACGAGCCGGTCGAGGCATTGCGCAGCATGGCCAGGTGCGCCCGCACCTCGGCGTTCTGCGGCGGGCCGACGGCGGCGGCGAGCACGATCATGCAGCCTGAGGGGATGTTGGGGTCGACATAGGTCTCGGCATTGGAGCGCAGCAGCTGTTCGATGGCGCCGCGCGCCGTCGGCACGTCGCCGAGGGTCGGCCCATAGGTGCGCACGTAAAGCGCGAGTGCCTCGTAGAACAGCTGTTCCTTGGAGCCGAAGGCGGCATAGAGGCTCGGCTTGCCCACCCCGAGCGCGTCGGTCAGGTCGGTGACCGAGGTGCCTTCATAGCCGCGCTCCCAGAACAGGCGCATCGCCCGGTCCAGCGCCAGATCGCGATCGAACTCTCGGGGACGGCCTGCCAAAATCGGGTTTCCGAGTGATTGTCTACCGATCAGTATAAAATTCTTGACGCTGCATCGCAACCGTCATAGCCAATTATGTACCGATCGGTAGAAAATGGAGATCCGATATGACTGACCTCGAGCTTTCCGGCCGCGTGGCCCTTGTCACCGGCGGCAGCCGCGGCATCGGCGCGGCCACCGTGCTGGCGCTGGCGGCGGCCGGCGCCGACGTCGCTTTCACCTTCGAGCGCAACGGCGAAAAGGCCGGCGAGATCGCGGCCGAGGTTGCCGCCCTCGGCCGGCGCGCCGTCGCCATGCAGGTGGATTCGGGCGATCCCGACGCGGTGATGGCCGCCGTCGACCGCACCGTCGCAGAACTGGGGCGCATCGACATCCTCGTCAACAATGCCGGCGTCGGCACCGGCGGGCCGTTCGGCGAGGTCACCGTCGAGAGCTTCGATCGGCTGTTCTCGATCCATGCCCGGGCGCCGTTCTTCGCGACGCAAGCGGCGGTGAAGCATATGAACGAGGGCGGGCGGATCATTTCGATCGGCACCAACATGGCGACCCGCGTGGCCGGGCCGGGCCTCAGCCTCTATGTGACCAGCAAATCGGCACTGGGCGGCATGACCCGGGCGCTGGCGCGCGAACTGGGCCCGCTGGGGATCACCATCAATACCGTCGATCCGGGTTCGACCGATACCGACATGAACCCGGCGGACGGGCCGATGGCGCCGTCGCAGATGGGGCTCAACGCGCTCGGCCGGTTCGGCGCCGCCGAGGATATCGCGGCGGCGGTGGTGCATCTTGCCGGCCCGGGTGGGCGGAGCATCACGGGCACCTCGATCCTCGTCGACAGCGGCTTCAACGCTTAGCCCCCAACGGGCGTGGGCCTCGGAGATCCAGGTTCTAGAGCGTCCGACCCCAGCGTTCGAGCCAGTCGACACCGAACGCCACCATGGCGTCGGCGGGAACGAGCACCGAGCTCGCCTCGCCGATCCGGCCCCGCGTGCCGCGGCCGGTGGCGAGGAACGCCTCGACGATGGTGGCAAAATAGCCGTCGGGCAGCCCATCCGGCGGATCGGAGGTGTCGAACTCCTCGAACCAGCGCCAGACGGTCCGGCCGTCGACAAGGATCGGCGCCTCGTAGCGCAGGACGCGCTTATTGGGGAAGTCGGCGAGGTGCTCGGCGTGATGCAGCAGCGTCATGGTATCGAGCGGAGCGCCAAGCATCAGCACCTTGCCCCTGGCCTCGACCAGCTTGCCGAGCGGCGATTGCGGGCCGTAGCCGTAATCGAGCGCGTGGTCGGCGGTGAACCACTCGGCCTCGCCGCCGAGCGCCGCCATCGACGCGCCGGGGCTGCCGCTGCGCAGCGCGCCCGGCGTGGTTCGCAGCAGCTCCGGCCAATAGCCATTGTCGCGGGTCGAGCGCGAGCGCAGCGGGTCGAATGCCGGGACATGCGGGCGCAACGACAGTTCATCGCGCACCTCGTCCTCGAGCTGCCAGTCGCAATAGCCCAGGATAGTGCCGGCCGGGCCGATCACGTCGCGCAGCGCGTCGAGGATGTCGTCCGGTCCGCCCAGCACCTTGCCGACCTGGCGCAACGCGGCATGAACCAGCACGGCGTCGCCGTCGGCGAGGCCGATGGCGCTCAGATCGCGCGCCAGGCTCTCACGCGTGGCGTACCCGTCGGTCACCTGGCCGCGCCGGCGTAGCGCCGCTCGGGCGGCAGTTGCTCATCGGCGCCCTCGTGCAACGCGTCGTAGTCGCGACGCGCGCGCTGCACCTCGCCCTGGTGCTGATCAGCCCAGTTCCACAGCGCGTCGAGCGGTTCCTGCAGGGTGCGACCGAGGTCGGTGAGCTGGTATTCGACCCGCGGCGGGATCTCGGGGAAAACCGTGCGCGTGACGAGGCCGTCGCGCTCGAGGTTCCGCAGCGTCAGGGTCAGCATGCGCTGGCTGATGCCGCCGATGGCTTGCCGCAACTCGTTGAAGCGCATGGTCTTGCGCTTCAGATAGCCGACGATCATGACGCTCCACTTGTCGCCGATGCGGTTCAGGATATCGCCCATGGCATTGCAGGTTTCACTGCGGCCGGGGATCGGTTTCATTGGTCTGCCTCCTTGAGGCGTTACATTAGTCACAAATATAGACACGGTTACTGGTTGTGACTAGGGGGAGCCCCGGCGGCTCGGGTCGTTGCCTCTCCGGGGATGGCGCGCTAAGGCGTGTGGAACGTTCAACAAAGGAGACAACGATGGGGCGGATCGAAGAGCTGGTCGACCGGATGACGCTCGAGGAGCAGGTGAGCCTGTTATCGGGTGAGGACTTCTGGTCGCTGCCGGCGATCGACCGGCTCGAGATCGGCAAGCTCCGGGTCACCGACGGGCCGAACGGGGCGCGCGGCGGCGGCTCGCTGATCGGCGGGGTGAAGTCGGCGGCGTTCCCGGTGGGGATCGCGCTCGGCGCCAGCTGGAACGTCAGGCTGCTCAACGAGATCGGCGCGGCGCTGGCCGAGGAAGTGAAATCGAAGGGCGCGCATGTCAGCCTCGCCCCGACGGTGAACCTGCACCGCTCGGTCAGCAACGGTCGCAATTTCGAGTGCTACTCGGAGGATCCGATCCTCACCGCCAACCTCGCCGTCGGCTATATCGAGGGGCTGCAGGGGCAGGGGGTATCGGCGACGATCAAGCATTTCGCCGGCAACGAATCCGAGATCGAGCGCACCACCATCAGCTCGGAGATCGACGAACGGACGCTGCGCGAGCTCTATCTCGTGCCGTTCGAGTGGGCGGTGAAGCGGGCCGGCACCTGGGGCATCATGAGCTCGTACAACAAGCTCAACGGCACCTTCACCAGCGAGAACCCCTGGCTGCTCGACCAGGTGCTGCGTCGGGAATGGCATTATGACGGCGTGGTGATGTCGGATTGGTTCGGCTCGCACTCCACCGCGCCCACCGTCAATGCCGGCCTCGACCTCGAGATGCCGGGACCGGCGCGCGACCGTGGCGAAAAGCTGGCGGCGGCAGTGGAAGCCGGCGAGGTCAGCCGCGACACGCTCAGGGCTCGCGTGCTCGACGTGCTGCGGCTGATGCAGCGGACCGGCGCGCTCGACGATCACCGCGCGTGGGAGGAGCGGGCCGATGACCGGGCCGAGCACCGGGCGCTGATCCGCCGGGCCGGCGCCGAAGGCGCGGTGCTGCTGAAGAATGAAGGCGAGCTGCTGCCGCTTACCGGGGCGGGGCGGATCGCGGTGATCGGCCCGAATGCGAAAGTGGCGCAGATCATGGGGGGTGGCAGTGCGCAGCTCAACCCGCATTATCGGGTATCGCCATGGGAGGGGCTGGTTGCGGCGCTGGGCGAGGATCGGCTGAGCTATGCGGCGGGGGCGACCAACCACCGCTTCGAGCCGCTGCTGCGTGGCGGGTTCACGGCCGAGTATTTCGCCAACGAGGCGTTGAGCGACGCGCCGGTGTTCACCGAGACGCTGGAGGAGGCGCAGGCGTTCTGGATCGGCCGGGTCGGCGGCGGCAAGGTCGATCCGCTGCATTTTTCCGCGCGGCTCACCGGGCGGTTCACCCCGGAGGCGAGCGGCGAATATCGGGTCGGCATCTACAGTGCCGGTTTTTCGCGCGTGCTGGTCGATGGCAGGCTGGTCGCCGATGCGTGGAGCAACTGGAAGAAGGGGCGCACCTTCTTCGAAGAAGGCTGCGACGAAGTCGTCGGCACCATCGATCTCGAGGCTGGCCGCAGCTATGAGGTGGTGATCGAGTTCGCCACCAAGCCGTTCGCCACGCTGGGGCTCGCCGCCTTCGCTGCCGGCATCGGCCTGCCGCTCGGCGACACAGCGATCGCCGAGGCGGTCGAGGCGGCGCGTGCGGCCGAGGTGGCGCTGCTGTTCGTCGGGCGCAATGGCGAATGGGACACCGAGGGCAGCGACCTCGACTCGATCGTCCTGCCCGGTCGGCAGGACGAGCTGATCGAGGCCGTCGCGGCGGTGAACCCGCGCACCGTGGTGGTGCTGCAGACCGGCGGGCCGGTGGAAATGCCGTGGCTGGGCAAGGTCGCAGCCGTGCTCGAGGCCTGGTATCCGGGGCAGGAGGCCGGCAACGCCATTGTCGATGTGCTGACCGGCGCCGCCGAGCCGGGCGGCCGGTTGCCGCAGAGCTTTCCGGTCAAATGGGCGGACAATCCGACCAACTCGCAGGATCGCGAGATCTATCCCGGGCTCGACGGCAAGGTGCGCTACGAGGAAGGCGTGTTCATCGGCTACCGGCACTATGATCGGCACGGTATCGCGCCGCTGTTCCCGTTCGGTTTCGGGCTCGGCTACAGCAGCTTTGCGGTCACAGACCTCGAACTGGATGCCAACCGGTTCGAAGCGGATGGCAGGGTGAGCGTCTCGGTCACGGTGGAGAATACCGGTCGCCGCGCCGGCTCCGAAGTGGTGCAGGTCTATGTGTCGGCGCCCGATGCGACGGTCCAGCGACCGGCCAAGGAGCTGAAGGCGTTCGAGAAGGTGCATCTGGGGCCGGGCGAGCGGCAGCGGGTGACGCTGCAGCTCGATGACCGGGCGTTCGCCTATTACCGCACGGAGGCGCAGCACTGGCTGGTGGAGCCGGGGCGCTACGTGATCCGGGTGGCGCGGCATGCCGCCGATGCGGGGTTGTCGGCGGAGGTGGCGCGGCGGGATCGGTTGCTGCTGCCGGTGTGACCAATGCGAGGCGGGTGCGCCGGGCTCCCCCCACCCCAGCTTCGCTACGGCTTCGCCCAACTGCGCTACCCTCCCCACAAGGGGGAGGGAGAGCAAGAGCCGCAATCTCAGTATTGCGTCTCCCTCCCCTTGTGGGGAGGGATCAAGGGCGGGGGAGCCCCACGCTCGCCTCAAGCCGCCTTGGCGAACTGCGCGGCGTGCATGCCGACATAGAAGTCGAGATTTTCGTCGGCTAGCCCGAGCCCGTCCATCACTGCGGCCATGAAGCTGACCGGCGAGGTGCCGCCGGCGGTGACGACGCGGCCGTCGGTCACCGCGGCGGGGGTGTCGCGATAGAGCGCCTTGCCGTGGTAGCCGGTGAAATCGAGGTAGCCGTCGCCATTGCTGGTGTGGCGGATGCCGTCGAGCAGGCCGGCCCTGGCGCCGGCCACCGTGCCGTCGCAGATCAGTCCGATGAGTTTGCCCTGGCGCTTCGCGTCGGTCAGCAGCGGCGCCATGTCCGGCGCCTCCGGGCTTTGCCAGATGGTGCCGCCGCAGACGATGATGGCGTCATAGTCGGCGACGTCGACGGCTTCGAGCGCCAGTTGCGGCGTTACGCTCATATTGCCCGACGAGATCACCTGCTTGCCGCCGGGGGTCGCGTAGCTGGTTTCCACCTTGTAGAAACTGTGCGCCGCGGCATTGAGCGGGGCGGTCTCCCAGTCGGCGAAGCCTTCGGTGAGAATGGTGAGGATTGCGGTCATGTCGGTGCTCCCGTGTTGTCGATACGAGAAGGCTAGCCGCGCCCCGTACCCGATTTTGTCAGCAGCGATGGACGGCTGAATGGCCAGGCGCTCCGAACGGTTGCTCAACCTGATGCAGGCGCTGCGGCGGCGGCGCCGGCCGGTCACCGGCGCGGTGCTGGCCGATGAGATGGGCGTTTCGCTGCGCTCGGTCTATCGCGACATCGAGACGCTGAAATCGATGGGCGCGGCGATCGACGGCGAGGCCGGGGTCGGTTTCCAGCTGCGCGCCGAACACTTCCTGCCGCCATTGATGTTCAGCGACGAGGAGATCGAGGCGCTGGTGCTTGGCCTGCGCGGACTGATCTACGGACCCGACGCGGAGATGGCGGCGACGGCGCGCGATGCCGCGAGCAAGATCGAGGCGGTGCTGCCCAGGGCCAGGCGCGACGAGATGCTGTCGGTGGGGTTGTTCGTCATTCCGCCGCGCACGATCGACGAGACCAACCCGCTGGGGCGGCTGCGCCGGGCGCTGCGCGAGGAAAAGCAGGTCTGGCTGGGGTATCGCGACAAGAGCGGCGCCGCCAGCGAGCGGACGGTCTATCCGGTGGCACTGGGTTATTTCGAGGGGTATCAGACGCTGGTCGCCTGGTGCACGCTCAGGCATGATTTCCGAAGTTTCCGGATCGACGGAATCACCGGGCTCGAAGTGCTGGAGACGGCTTTGCCGGAGCCGCGCCGTACGCTGTTCCACCGCTGGTCGAGCGCCCTAGATCTGCCCGACTTAACGTAGAGGTAGCCGCCGTGCTTCAAAATCATTTGAGCGGTGGCGGGCGGCGGTTGAGCGACGCGAGCCACATTGCTAGAAACGCGCAACCCCTGAATACTGCCTCTGGAGGCGCCTTGCTCGCGCATCTTCGCCGGCGCATCTTCGCCAGCCTGTTGGTCATCCTCGCCTGCCTCGGCACGACGCCCGCCTGGGCCAACCCGCTGCTGCTGGTCGATGCGAACACGTTCGAGGTCCTCTACGCCGAGGACGCCGGTGTGCCGTGGCATCCGGCCTCGCTCACCAAGCTGATGACCGCCTATGTGGCGTTCGCCGCCATCAAGGCCGGCAAGGTGACCCTCGATACCAAGGTGAAGGTGTCCAAGAACGCCTGGAACCAGGCGCCGAGCAAATCCGGCCTCAAGGTCGGCGCCTCGGTGACCATGAAGGATGCGCTCTACATTCTGGTGGTGAAGTCCGCCAACGACATGGCCGTCGCCATTGCCGAAACGGTTTCCGGCTCAGTGCCCGCCTTTGTCGAGGAGATGAACGGCATGGCCGCGGCCATGGGGCTCACCGCCACGCATTTCGTCAATCCGCACGGGCTGCACAATGAGGGGCAGGTGACGTCGGCGCGGGACCTGGCGATTCTCGCCTTGATCCTCAGGCGCGACTTTCCCGAGTACCTGCCGATGTTCGGCACCGAGGCGGTGCGGCTGGGCCAGGCCAAGCTCGAATCCAATAACGGCTTGCTCGAGCATTTCGCCGGCACCACCGGGATGAAGACCGGCTATGTCTGCGCCTCGGGCCTCAATATCGTGGCGACGGTGGAGCGCGGTGGCCGCTCGATGCTGGCGGTGGTGCTGGGCGGCTCCTCGGCGCGCGAGCGCAACGAGATGACGGCGGAGCTGTTCCTGCGCGGATTGTCCGGCGCGGTGAACGGCACCGGCAAGAACGTGGTGCAGCTCAGCAATATCGACGAGCCGCCGGTCAACATGCGCGCGCAGATCTGCGGCAAGGAAGCCAAGGCCTATGTGAAGGAGCGCGAAGCGGCGTTCCCGATGGGCCTCAAGGGGCATCCGAGCTACCTGACCGACGAGATCGACGGCGTGACCTATTCGGCCACCGACCTCGGGATTCTCATCGACGACGTGCCGCTGCCGCGGCCGCGCCCCACCTGGGCTCCGGCATCGGTGGCGTCGGTCGCAAACTGAAGCACCGGGGGTCACCCCACATCCAGCTGCGCTACGGCTTCGTCTGGCTGCCCGATTTCACGATGGCAAAACGCAGCACGTCAGCCTCGGTGCCGACGTCACAGCCATGCCCGTTCTGCCGGCAATAAAGCGGGATATCGATCTTCGCCATCGGGTCTGTGGCGAGCACGATGAATGAAGCGCCCGCCGCCAGCTGCGACAGGCGCTTTTCCATCTTCAGCACCGGCAGCGGGCATTTCAGCCCGCGGCAGTCGATGATCTCGATGTCAGTCGTCAAGCACCAGCACCCAATAGACGCCGTGCGACGAGTTCGGCTCGTAGGCGACGCCGAGGCCGGCGCGCCTGGCAGTGACGTCGGAGATCGCCGCGGCATCGGCCGGCACGGCGCGCCAGCCCGAGAAGGCTTCGGCGAAGGTGGTGTAGCCGGCGCTCAGCCGCATCACCACGGCGCCGGCCGGCAGGGCGGGCTGCGCGCCGGTCTTGGCATAGGCGGTGGCCAGCGACTGGGCGGTGTTGTCGAGCACGGTGTCGCCGCGCACGTCGGCGGCGCCCTGCGAGCGGCGGAAATCGTTGAGCAGGAACAGCGCCTCGACGCGGTTCAGCCTGGCGCCCGGCTGGTTCATCGGCGCCGACAGGCCGGGTGACAGCTGTGCGCCGCCGCCGCCCATCGAGCAGGCGGCAAGGGCGCCGGCGAGCACTGCGGTGAGCGCGATGCGGGCGAGAGCAGATGTGCTCCTGAGGTTCATGTTCGGGTCCTCCTTGCACGGCCGGAGACGTCCGGCATGGCCTCATGCAACTGGTGACCCCGATGAGATTCGAACTCATGGCCTCAGGATTAGGAATCCTGCGCTCTATCCTGCTGAGCTACGGGGTCGCCGAGCCTCGACATAGCAAATGCGCCGCGTCGTGCAAACCATCCCTTCGGCATTACCATCGTCGCAGGGGTCGATTGGACAGGCGGATCGTTCGGCTTACGACAGGGCCGGGTTACCGGCCGCCATGACCAGCTCGGCGGTGGTGGGGGCAGCGACGTCGGCGGGGCAGGCGCCCATCGGGTCGCTGGGGAGGCCGGAACCGGCGTTGAAGACATAGCGGCCGCCGCAGGCCCCGACCGTTGCGGGTCGCTGCGTCTGGGCCAGCACGTCGTAGCCCTGCTTGAGGTTGCGCCAGAACGCGATGTTGGGGTTGGCGGCATGCCGGGTCAGGTTGGCCTCGGTCATGCGGAACGGATAGAGCTCGAGCTTGAAACTCTGGTTGCCACCGGCAAAGCTCTCGCGCGCCAGGGCGTAGATTTCCTTCATCTGCTCGTCGGTCATGGCGTAGCAACCGACCGATTTGCAGTCGCCATGGATCATCAGGTTGGTGCCGGTGCGGCCCTGGGCGCGATCGAGCCGGTTGGGGAAGCCGGTGTTGAACGAGAGGTAGTAGCTGGATTTGGGATTCATCATCCCCGCCGTCACCTCATAGAAGCCCTCGGGCGACTGGTAGTCGCCTTCCTTGACCTTGGGGCCCAGCTCACCGGACCATTTGCAGATGGCGTAGGTCTTGAACAGGCGGTAGTTGCCGCGGCTATCCGGCTTCCAGACCTCGAGTTCCGAGCTTTCCTTGAACACGCGCACCAGCATCGGCGCGGCCGGGGTGGTGTCGAGCGCGGCGAGCACGCTGACGGTGCGGGCGGAAAGCGGCTGCTTGTCCTTGGTGAGGCCGCCCAGCGACGAGCAGCCGGCGAGGACAAAGGTCAGCAGCAGGGCGGTCAGCAGGGCAGGCACGGGGGATCTACGCATGGGCACTCTCGATCGCGACCGGCACAGGATAGAGGCGGATGGTTACCCAGCCCTTGCCAAGCGGATCTCGGCGCGCCGATGCCGCCCCGCAGCGAAGCGATCCCCACAGGGAACCCGGGACGCGCCGGGCCGTTAAGCGCAGCCGGCGCCGGCCCGTTCATGGCCGCGCTGGCAAGGGTGGTCCTCGAAGCGCTAGGCTGGTGACCGCCAATAGACAAACCATGGAGTTTTCTGATGAAGCGCACCGCGACCGCCAACTGGAAGGGATCGTTGCAGGAAGGGGCCGGCACGCTCGACGTGATGAGCGGCGCCTTCGCCGCGCTGCCCTATACGTTCAAGGGCAGGTTCGTCGACGAGAGCGGCAAATCCGGCACCAATCCCGAGGAGTTGATCGGAGCGGCGCATTCGGGTTGCTACGCCATGCAGCTCAGCCACTTTCTCGCCGAGAACGGCACGCCGGCGGAAAACCTCAAGGTGACGGCCGCCATCGAGCTCATTCCTGGCACCGGCATCACCGGCAGTGCGCTGACGGTCGAGGGCAAGGTGCCCGGGATCGATGCGGCCAAGTTCGGCGAGTTGGCCGAGAAGGCCAAGGCCGAGTGCCCGGTGTCGCGGGCGCTGGGCGCCATCAACGTGACGCTAGACGCCCGGCTGGTCTGACCGCCATCGGCGTGAGATCAGGCGTGGCGCCAGTCGGGCCACGCTGCCATCGAATGCACGCGACGGGTGTGGCGGTCTTCCTCGCCGAAGGGCGCCACTTCCCATTTCCATCGCAGGCCGTTGCGCGGCACCGGCCGGCCATGCAGCAGGTCGGCAGTGTCGAGCACCACGCCATGGCGGTTGAACACCCGGTAGTCGAGGTCGGTCACCAGGGTGACCGGGCAGCGCAATGTCGCCAGCCTGTCGAGATGGGCATCGACGACGGCGCGTTCCGCCCCAGGCGCCGCGCGTGCCAGCTGGCTGACCAGATTCAGCGAGATGACCCAGTCGAGATCGTCGATCGCGTCGAGGAAGCCGAGGGCGTCGGGTTGGTTCGCCGTCGAGAGGTCGCGCCAGTCGCGCCGAACATTGCTGTAGCGGTCGATGCGCTTGTCGATGCTCGACAGGTGGATGCGATCGACGAGGAGGACGCGCTTGAAGGTGCGGCAGAGCGACTCGATCGGCACATCGAACAACGGACCCGAGCCCAGCACCACCACGGTGCGGCGCGACGTCAGGTCATCGATGCTGGTATCGATCAGGCCGCGCGAGTTGGCCAGATGCGGCGCCCAGGCCCGGGTCTGGCGCTGGCCGCGCGCCCACAGGCCCACCGCTTCGCCCAGATGCGGGCGGAAGGCCGGCGGCGTCGACCGGTAGCTCGCAGCATAGACCATGAGTTCGGCGAGCATCGGTCTGGACCCGGCAGCAGAATCGGGCGTGATCCTAAAGCACGTTGTCGTCCGGTTGAAACGGCGACGTGCTGCAAGTCTTTGGGCCGGCACGCTGTTGCAGGGAAAAACATCGGCAATCGGCGGCAGAGATGCGGACAGGCTGTTCGCAGCGGTGCTCCGAGGGAGAAGTGGCCGAGGTGCAACATTCGTCGTGGCGCGGCCGCAGAAAGGAAGAATTTCGCCGCAATTTCGTGCAGTTTGCGATGTCGTCGGATGGGGCCAAGGTTGCTTGCCTGGAATATGCTCAGATTTGCTGCGGCTGCGGTGTTCGTCGCCATGCCGTCGAGCGCTCTTGCCATGGGCTGTGACGGGCTGGTCGACGGCCCCAAAGGCACCGTCATGTCGGTGACCGACGGCGATACCGTGGTGCTCGACACCGGCGTGGTGGTCCGCCTGATCGGCACGCAGGCGCCCAAGCTGCCGCTCGGGCGCGAGGATTTCGAGACCTGGCCGAAGGCCGAGGAATCGCGGGCAGCGCTGGAAAAACTGACACTGGGCCAGCGCGTCGAGGTGCGGCACGGCGGCGAGCAGGTCGACCGGCACGGCCGCACCCTGGGCCAGCTGTTCGTGGCCGGCCCGCCCGAGCTCTGGGTGCAGCAGCGAATGGTCGCCGACGGCTGGGCCCGGGTCTACTCGTTTCCCGACAATCGTGCATGTCTGCCACAGTTGCTGGCTGCCGAGGGTTCGGCGCGGCTGATGAAGCTTGGCATCTGGGCCGATCCCTACTATCTCGTGCGGCGGGCGGACCGGCCGGCTGAACTGGCCGGACGCCTGGGTCACTACGAGCTGGTGGAGGGTCGGGTGCTTCTCGCCGATGAGGCGCAGGGGCGCATCTACCTGAATTTTGGCCGATCGTGGAAAGAGGACTTCACTGCCGTGCTCGAGCGGCCGGCGGTCCAGTTGTTTTCGCGCTCCGGCCTCGATCCCCTCAAGCTCGAGGGCGCCCTCGTGCGGATCAGAGGCTGGGTGGACGAGGTTGATGGCCCGCGGGTCGAAGTCACCCATCCAGAGCAGATAGAGGTTCTCCTCGCTCCATGAAGTCGCGTTCGATGATCACGGCGCTCGGCGCCCCGCTCGCAGTGGCACTCCTCGCGGTGCTCGCCGCCTGCTCGAGCCTGCCCGGCGTCACGACCAGCCGCACCGAAGGCCAGAACGCGCCGGTGGTCACCTCCGACGATCCGGAGGAAGACGCGATCGGGGCGCGGGAGCATCCGCGCATCGTCGCCTCCTATGGCGGCATCTACTCGGACCGCCAGGCCGAGATCATGATCGCGCGCATCGTCGGGCGGCTGCTCGCAGCGGCCGACCAGCCGAACCAGAAGTTCACCGTCACCATTCTCGATACCGCCGAGGTCAACGCCTTCGCTCTGCCAGGCGGCTATGTCTACGTCACCCGCGGCATCCTGGCGCTCGCTTCGGACACTTCGGAGATCGCAGCGGTGCTGGCGCACGAGATCGCGCACGTGACGCTGAAACATGCGCGCGCCCGCACCAACCGCGTGCGCACCAACGAGATCGTCGACAAGGTGGTGACCGGGGTATTCGGTGCCGACACCGCCACCGATCAGGCTTCCAACCGCTCGAAGATGTCGCTGGCGGCGTTCAGCCAGCAGCAGGAACTGGCTGCCGACAAGGAAGGCATCCTGACCTCCGGTCGGGCCGGCTACGATCCGCATGCGGCGGCGCGCTTCCTCGGCGCCATGGGCCGGTTCGCGCATTTCTCGGCCGGCGATGCCGACCAGGAAGGCGATTTCCTCTCGTCCCACCCCTCGACCCCGGATCGCATCCAGAAGGCGATCGAGACGGCCCGCGCCTTCTTCGGCGCGCCGGGCCTCGGTGAAACCGACCGGGACGGCTACATGGCCGGCATCGAAGGCCTAGCTTTCGGCGACAGCCCGGCACAGGGCGCGGTGGTGGGCCGGCGCTACATCAACCCGACGCTAAAGTTCACCTTCGAGGTGCCTTCCAACTACACGCTGCAGATCTCCAAGGGCGCCGTGGTGGGCGTCGCCGGCGAGGGCGAGGCAGTGCGCTTCGACAGTGCCGAAGTGCCGGCATCCATGGGGCTCGAGGATTACCTCAAGTCGGGCTGGATCGCCGGGCTGCAGCCGACGACGGTGAAGCGCGAAAGCGCCAACGGCTTCGAGATGGCGACCGGTGTCGCAGTCACGCCGCAGTGGAATTTCCGCGTCGCGGTGGTGCGCCATGATGGGCGGGTTTATCGCTTCATCTTCGCCGCCAAGTTCGACAGCCCGGCCTTCACCAAGGCCGCCGAAGCGACGCTGAAGAGTTTCCGCGGCGCCACCGCCAAGGACCTGGGGCAGGTCAAGAAGCTGGTGGTTCGCACGGTCACTGCCGGCAGCGTCGATACCGCGGATTCGCTGGCGCGCCGGATGAACGGGCTGAGCCGGGGCACCGACCTGTTCTACATCCTCAACAACCTCTACCCGGGCGACACCCTGGTCGCCGGGCAGAAGTACAAGATCGTCACCGTCGAATAGGGCGCGCCCTTAGCCCGGCAGCAGCCAGCGCACCGCCCAGTAGCCGCCGAGCGCGGTGACGGCGGTGAGCGCCGTGCCCCAGGCGACGTCGATCAGGCTTAGGCTCACCGGCCAGTTGCGCAGGGTCGAGAGGTTGGTGAAGTCATAGGTGCCGTAGGCGACGAGGCCGAGCAGGGCGCCGTAGCCGAGAGCCGTGAGCCAACTGCGCGCTTCGATAGCGGGCAGGATGGCAAAGACCACCACCCCGACCAGGTAGAGCAGGTAGAAAACGCCCGCCACCGCGAGGTTGGGGCGCTCGGCGAGCAGATCGCCCAGCTGAGGCTGGTAGATGCGCGGCACCATGGTGGTCAGCCAGATGGCGTCGAGCACCAGCATGGTGATGGCGGCGCCGACATAGGCGACGAGGGCGGGTGGCATGCGGCGGGCTCCTTGTGGGGTGTCGCTTGCTCTTGCAAGCGGTGCCTCGGTTTGACTGGAAGGAACGGCTGCAAGGCGACAACTGTTTCGGCCGCCAGAGTTTTTTGTCGCGACTGAAACAATTGCCGCGTCTTATCCGTAGTTCCTCCCATCGACAGCGGATGGGAAATTCAGGTGCGACATCTCCACCAAGACCAGGCACGGGCGTCCGGACGGCGCATCGCAATCATCGGCGCAGGCGTGGCCGGACTGTCGGCAGCCTGGCTGTTGAGCCGGCGGCACGAGGTGGTGCTGTACGAGGCCAATGACTGGCTGGGCGGGCACGCCAACACGGTGGATGTCGAGTGCCCGGAAGGGCCGATCGCCGTCGATACCGGCTTCATCGTCTACAACCCCGGCAACTACCCCAACTTCACCGCGCTGCTGGATCACCTGATGGTGCCCAGCGTCGATTCCGACATGTCGCTTGGCGTGTCGGTGGGCGACGGGCGGATCGAATACTCCAGCCGGCCGTTTGGGCTGTTCGGCCAGAAGCGCAACCTCGTCAACCCGCGGTTCTGGCGGATGATCGCCGACATCGTGAAGTTCTACCAGGTGACGCGCGGCCTCGACGAACGCACGGTCGACGCCATCTCGCTCGGCGAGTTCCTCGATCGCGGCGGCTGGTCGCGGGCGCTGGTCGAGGAACATGTGCTGCCGATGTGCGCGGCGATCTGGTCGACGACTTCGGATCAGATGCGGCAGTACCCGATGCGCTCGTTCCTCCGCTTCTTCACCAGCCATGGGCTGCTGCAGATCGCCAACCGGCCGCAATGGCGCACGGTGCTCGGCGGCAGCCGCAGCTATGTCGAGGCGCTGATGGCCGATATCGGCACTGCGATGCAGCGCCGCCCCGCCGCCACGGGCATCAGCCGCCAGGGCGGCCTGGTGATGGTCGACGATGCCGCGGGCGGGCGCGAAGTGTTCACGGACGTGGTGATCGGCGCCCATGCCGACGAGGCGCTGGGACTGCTCGACGACCCCTCCGACGACGAGCGGGCAGTGCTCGGCGCCTTCCGCTACACCCCCAATGTCGCGGTGCTGCACGACGATCCCGCGCTGATGCCGCGGCGCCGGTCGGTGTGGGCCAGCTGGAACTATATCGGCTCGGACGATCTGCGCTCCGACCGGCCGCTCTGCGTCAGCTACTGGATGAACCACCTGCAATCGCTGCGAACGCGCCGGCAGCTGTTCCTGACGCTGAACCCGTCGCGGCCGCCGCGGCCGGAGAGCATCGTGCGCAGCTTTGAATATACCCACCCGCTGTTCGACCATGCGGCGCTGGCGGCGCAGGAAGAGCTGTGGCGGTTGCAGGGCGTGCGCAACACCTGGTTCTGCGGCAGTTATTTCGGCTACGGCTTCCACGAGGATGCGCTGCAGTCGGGCCTGGCGGTGGCCGGCCAGTTCGGCATCAGTCCGCCCTGGGCAGCGCAACGCAGCCGCATCGCCATGGCCCCGGCGGTGCTGGAGACGGCGCAGTGAGATCGGCGCTCTATCGCGGCGAGGTGGCTCATAGCCGGCTCCGGCCGAAGCGGCACGATCTCCGTTACAAGGTGTTCTGCCTGCTGCTCGACCTCGACGAGCTCGAGGCGCTCACCGGGCGCTTTCGGCTGCTCGGCATCGAGCGGCCTGGTATTCTCAGCTTCCGCCAGTCCGACCACGGCGATGGACGGCAGCCGCTCAAGGCGTGGGCGGCCGAGCGCCTGGCGGAGGCCGGCATCGGCTATGACGGCGGGCGGATCGAGCTGCTCTGCTACCCCCGCCTGCTCGGTTTCGTGTTCAATCCGCTGAGCGTCTATTTCTGCCATCGGCAGGATGGGCGCCTCGCCGGCATTCTCTACGAAGTGCACAACACCCATGGCGAGCGCCACACCTATGCGCTGCCGGCAACTGGCGACGAGCGGGTGGTGCGGCATGCGGCGCGAAAGCAGTTCTTCGTGTCGCCATTCATGCCGATGGATTGCACCTATCGCTTCCGCATCACGGCGCCGCAGGAGCGCGTCGGCATCTCGATCCTCGAAGACGATACCGAGGGGCTGCTGCTCACCGCCAGCTTCAGCGGACGGCGCGAGGCGCTGTCGAACCGGGCGTTGTGGCGGGCTTTCGCCGGCTACCCGCTGATGACGCTCAAAGTGGTCGCCGGCATCCATTGGGAGGCGCTGAAGCTGCTGGCCAAGGGCGTGCCGATCTTCGACTGGTCTCCGGCGCCGCGCCGGGTGGCCTCGGGCACCGTGCCGATAGTGGAGCGCGCCCCGCTGGAGCGGATCGAATGACGATCGTTCCGGCGATCGTGGTCGCCGCGGCGTCGCTGTCCGTGGTGATGGCGCTGGCCTGGTGGGTGGTGATCGCCTCCGGCCGCTCCGGCTGGGCCGATACGTTCTGGAGCTATGGCACCGGTCTGGTCGGGGTTGCTGCGCTGTGGTGGGCTTCCGGCAACATGCTGGAGGGTCGGATGCTGCTCGTCGCCGCGCTGCTGGGGCTCTGGGCGCTGCGGCTGGGCACCCATATTGCGCGCCGGACTCTCAATGGAGGCGACGATCCCCGCTATGCCGAGCTTCGCCGCGACTGGGGCGAGCGCTATCGCAGCCAGCTTTTCGTGTTTCTGCAAATCCAGGCCGCGGCAGCCCTGGTGCTGGTGATCGCGGTGCTCACGGCCGCCGGCAATCCGGCGCCACTCGGGGTAGGCGACGTGCTCGGCATCGTCATCGCGCTGTTCGCCATAGCCGGCGAGGCGGTGAGCGATGCGCAACTCAGCGCCTTCAAGGCCGACCGGGCCAATGCCGGCAGGGTGTGTGACGTCGGCCTGTGGTCGCTCAGCCGGCACCCGAACTATTTCTTCGAGTGGCTGTACTGGCTGGCCTATCCCGCGATCGGCATCGGCCTCGGCTATCCATGGGGCTGGCTGACGCTCCTGGCCCCGGTGATGATGTACTGGCTGCTGGTGCACGTCTCGGGCATCCCGCCGCTGGAAGCGCATATGCTGCGCTCGCGCGGCGACCGGTTCGGCGCCTACCAGCAGCGCGTCCGGGCGTTCTGGCCGATCCCGAAATAGTGGCGTTCAGCGGCTGCGGAGGTGCGCCGGCAGGATGTGGTCGCGCGACAGCACCGCCAGCCGAAGCTGACCGGGATTGGCGGGGTCGACCCAGCGGATCTCCTCGATTTCGGCCTGTGGCGTCGGCTCCCCGGTCAAGGGGAGGCAGAAGGCTTCGGCAATGACCATGGTGTTCTCTTCGTGCGCGGCGGGAGCGGAGAAGCTTCCGAGATAGCTGGCCGTGCCCGGATCGATCTCGAGAGCGAGTTCCTCGCGCAGCTCGCGCACCAAAGCCTGCTCCGGCGCTTCGCCAGGCTCGAGCTTGCCACCGGGCTGCATGAAGATCTCGGTACCGCGCTTGCGCACCAGCAGCACCCGGCGATCGGGCCCGACGAGGACGGCGGCGGCAATGAAGATCGAGCGGGGTGTGGCGGTAGTCGGCGAGGCAAGCATGGGCGCGTCCGTGGGCAGAAACAGAAAGGGCCGGTCTTGCGACCGGCCCCGATGCGTTACGTCGCTTGCGCTTACGCGGCTTCTTCGGCGTCCGCGGCGTCCGACTTCGGACCGCGGCGCGGCGACTTGGCGAGGTTCTTCTCGATCAGTTGCACGGCCTCGGTGAGGGTGATCTTGTTGACCGCCGACACTTCGCGGCTCATGCGGTCCATCGCCTGCTCGAACAGCTGGCGTTCCGAGTAGGACTGCTCGGGCTGATCATCGGAGCGGAACAGGTCCCGCACCACTTCGGAGATGGCGATAAGGTCGCCGGAATTGATCTTGGCTTCGTATTCCTGGGCGCGGCGCGACCACATGGTGCGCTTGACGCGGGCGCGGCCGGTGACGGTCTCCAGAGCCTTCTTGACCTCGTCCTCTTCGGCGAGTTTGCGCATGCCGACGGACTTGATCTTGGCGACGGGAACACGAAGGGTCAGCTTATCCTGCTCGAACGAGATGACGAACAGCTCGAGGGTCAGCCCCGCGACTTCCTGTTCCTCGATCGAGGTGATGAGACCGACGCCATGCGCCGGGTAGACGATGTACTCGCCCGTCTTGAATCCAAGCCGCTGCTGAGGCTTCTTGGTGACCATAGAGGATACTCCTATTAACGCCGCCGCCGGACAGCTCTTCGCGGAGAGGCCGTCCTGTTGTTGCTGGTTCGCCCGTCCGAACAGATAAGCAAAACCCCTTCGCGCACTCTACCGGTCCGCGCGACCGGATGACTGCGCCCCCAATATTGCTGGTGTCAAAAAAAAGAGTGCCCGAAGGCACGCGTTGGATGACGGGCAAGCTCCATTCGTCTGAGGAGCGTAGCACAAAATTTCAGCAAAATCAAAAGTTGCGAATCAAGACCGCCGGGAGCCGCTCAGCTCCCGGGTCCAACCCGTTCATCGGCATGGCAAATCCACGGCAAGACCGGGGCCGGTGTCTGGTTTTTCGCCGCCGCCGCAACCCGGAAAGGTCCCGTTAACTGTTGCGGCAGCGCTTTCCGTCACCCCGTCCGGGGCGAAACTCAGTCGCCTTCGCCGGGGGCTTCCGAGAAGTATTTCTCGAACTTGCCCTCGACCCCGTCCCATTCCTTGGCATCGGCCGGAGCGTCGCGCTTCTCGGTGATGTTCGGCCAGGCGGAGGCGTATTTGCTGTTGATCTCCAGCCAGCTGTCGAGACCGCCCTCGGTGTCGGGCTTGATCGCCTCAGCCGGGCATTCGGGCTCGCAAACGCCGCAGTCGATGCACTCGTCGGGGTGGATGACGAGCATGTTCTCGCCTTCATAGAAGCAGTCGACGGGACAAACCTCGACGCAGTCCATGTACTTGCACTTAATGCAGTTGTCCGTGACGATGTAGGTCATTCTTCGCGAGCGTTCCTGCTCAAGTTTGTCGGGCCGCTGGGTCTTTCAGCCGGGCACGCGCCATGCGCCGCACGCCTCGGGCCGTGCTAGCCCTTTTTCTCCGACGCCGCAAGGGACAGGGCCGTCAGGCTTTCGGCGCAGCGGACTTCCTCTCCGACATGGTTATCCCTCTGTGCGACGGGCCCATTCTCCCGGCCGGCACCCGCGCCGGTTCATGCCGGCAATTGTGGCGAAGAGCGGCGGCCAGCGCGATCGGCAGCGTAACGGCAAAGTGAAGGTCGCGCGCCGACGTTCAGTCCTCGTCGCCCTGCAATCGATCAGTGTCGCGGCGTTGTTTTTTGGTCGGACGACCGGCGCCCGGGTCGCGTTCGGCGTGTGGGGGCGGTGCGGCTTCTCGCGGCACCGGGGCCGGCGAGAGGTCTTCGTAGAGCAGGGCGGCCTCCGGCGCAGGGCCGCGGCGGGTGCCGGGATCGAGGATGCGCCAGACCAGCAGCCGGGTGTGCACCGTCATGGTGAGAACGTCGCCCGGCCCGACCTTGTGGTCGGACCGGTCAGTGCGTTCGGAATTGACCCTGACGGCGCCGGTTTCGATCAGCTTTTGCGCCAGGGTGCGCGACTTCACGGCGCGCGAGAAGAACAGCCACTTGTCGAGCCGCTGCTTGTCCAAGCGACACTATTCCGTGGTCTTCATTCGGATTTGGGGTTCCGAAGCGCGGCGAGTGCGGCCCAGGGGGAGTTCGGATCGAGCGCGGCGGGCTTGCGGTCCTCGCGCGGACGGTGCTCCTTCCAGTCCTCGCGCGGCTTGTCGAAGCGCTTGCCACCGGGCTTGCCGCCCTTGTTCTCGAACGGCTTGCCGCCACCATTGCCGTTGCCGGCCCCTTGCCGCGGGCCATCGCGACGGCCCTCGAAGCGCGGCCGGGACGGCCTGCCGTCGGTCTTGTTGTCGCCCTTGTCGCCGCCTTCCGGACGGTCGGGACGACGGAAATTGCGCTGCGGACGTTCGGACTTTTCGCCTTCGGCACCGGCTTCCGCGCCCTCGGCACGCTGGCCGCGATTGCGGGCGCCGCCGTGACGCGGATTGTCGGGCCGGCGGCCTGCCGGGAACCAGATCTCATCGAACTCGGGCTCGGCGGGCTTGGCCTCTTCGGCCGGCGGCGGGGCACCGAGATCGGCAGTGGCGGTCTCGACGGTGACGGTTTCAGTCTCGGCGACGACCTCGACTGCGGGCACTACACCTTCAACCGCATCGGCGGCAGCGGCATTCACTTCGGCCTCGGCGACCTCGGCTGCCACTGCATCGGTTGCCGCTGCATCGGGCGTGGCAGTGGTCTCGGTCGTCTCGATGGTTTCAGTCGTCGCAACGGTCTCGGTGGCCGCGACGGCCTCGGTCGCTGCAGCACTCTCCGCCACCGGCGCAGCCGCCACCTTGGGGGTGCGGCGGACGCGATAGCCGAGCGAGTTGAGGATCGAAGCGAAGTCTTCGCCGGCAGTGCCGAGCAGCGAGGTCATCTCGACAGTGACGCGGAAGCCGTTGCCTTCGGCAGCACCGGCCGGCAGCTCGCCCTGGTGGGTCACCGGGTTGAGCGCGATCAGCGGCCGGATGATGTCGGCGAGGCGCTCGAGGATGTCGACCCGCACGGCACGGCGGCCGGCGACCTTGAAGCCGGCGAGCTCATAGAGCTTCACGTTCACTTCGGGGTCGATGAGGAATGAGGTGCGGCCGGAGAGGACGATCTGCGGCAGCTCGGCGACGCCGGGCTGGCGCACGCCGCCATGCTTGAGCGCATAGAGGATCAGCGCCAGCTCGCGCGGCGCGGGCTTGAGGCTCTGCGGCACGTAGATGTGGTAGGCGCCGAATTTGACGCCGAGCTTCCTGAGCTTGCCGCGCACATCCTGGTCGAGGCCCTTGACCTCCTCGGCCACGGCGCTGCGCGGCAGGATGCCGAGGTTCTCGTACAGCCGATAGGCGACGCCGCGGGCAGCGCCTTCGAGATCGGCGGGCGCTTCGAGCGACAGCACGCTTTCGAGCTGGGTGTTGACCAGGTGGCGGAGCCACAGGTTCAGCCGGTCCTGTACCCGCTCGAGATCGGGGCCGGTGAGGCTCTCGTCGGCGAGGATGATGAGGCGCGGGGTGAACAGCTGTTCGCCCTCGACCAGATTGGCGATCACCTGGCCGCGCCAGCGCACGTAGCCATCGGTGGCGAGCACCAGTTCTTCGTTGGGGGCGCCGGCGACGCGCTCGGCCCGCTTGGCGATCTCGGGCGCCACGACCTGCGCGGCGGCTGTCGCCACACCCTTGGCATCGCCACCTTCCGACCGGGCCAAGGTGAAGCGGAAGCCCTCGATGGAGCCGATCAGGTGGCCTTCGAGGCTCACCTCGCCGCGGTCGTTAATTTCAGGCGATACCATATGCTTGTCTCTCAGGTGGCGCATAAGCACCGAAGTGCGACGATCGACGAAACGTTGAGTGAGACGCTCGTGCAGGGCGTCGCTCAGTCGATCTTCAATGTCCCGGGTCTTTTCGCGCCAATATGCGGGGTCTTCAAGCCAGTTCTTGCGGTTGGCGACAAAGGTCCATGTGCGGATCTGCTTGATCCGATTGGAAAGCGTATCGATGTCGCCTGTCACATTGTCGCAGAACCGCACCTGCTCGGCAATCCAATCGGCGTCGACATGGCGGTGGCGGGTGAGGTCGAGATAGATGCGGGTGATGATCTCGCCATGCTGCGCCGGCGAGATGTCGCGATAGTCCGGGATGCCGCAGCATTCCCACAGCAGCCGCACCGCCGCCTCGCCTTTCGCCGCGGCGCCGGCTTCGTTGCGGGCGACGAATTCCAGCGCATGCTGGTCGGTGGCGACGGGGACGCGGGTCAGGCTTTTCAGTTTGGGTGTCTGGTCGAGGCTGGCCCGGAGGTCCTCGATCGAGGCGAAATCCAGCTCGGCGTTGCGCCATTGCACCACTCGCACCGGCTCGAAGTCATGCGTTTCAAGGCGCTTGACCAGTTCCTCGTCGAAATCGGGGGCGTGGCCGGTGACGCCGAAACTGCCATTATGCATGTGCCGACCGGCGCGACCGGCGATCTGGCCGAACTCGGCAGGGGTCAACTGACGGGTCTGATGACCATCGAACTTGTGGTCGTCGGCAAAGGCGACGTGGTGCACGTCGAGGTTGAGGCCCATGCCGATGGCATCTGTGGCGACGAGGAAATCGACGTCGCCGTTCTGGTACATGTCGACCTGGGCATTGCGGGTGCGGGGCGAGAGGGCCCCCATCACCACGGCGGCGCCGCCGCGTTCGCGCCGGATCAGCTCGGCGATGGCGTAAACCTGGCTGGCCGAGAAGGCGACGATGGCCGAGCGCTTGGGCTGGCGGGAAATCTTCTTGGAGCCGGCATAAAGCAGCTCGGAGAAGCGCGGGCGCTGGATGATCTCGGCATCGGGCAACAGCGCGCGGATCAGCGGCGTCATCGTCGCTGCGCCGAGCAGCAGGGTTTCGCTGATGCCGCGGGCGTGCAGCAGGCGGTTGGTGAACACATGGCCGCGGTCGAAATCCGTCGCCACCTGGATTTCGTCGATGGCGACGCACTCGACCGGCACGTCGAGTGGCATGGCCTCGACCGTACACACCCAATAGCGGGGCTTGGCCGGAACGATCCGCTCCTCGCCGGTGACCAGCGCCACATGCTGGGCGCCGATCCGGTCGACCACCTTGTGGTAGACCTCGCGGGCGAGCAGCCGCAGCGGCAGGCCGATCATCCCCGAGCGGTGCGCGAGCATCCGTTCGATGGCGAAGAAGGTCTTGCCTGTATTGGTGGGCCCAAGGATCGCCTTGAGCGAGGAGGCGGAAGCGGGAGTCATCGCGCCCTATTTAGGTGATCGAAGGCCAACAAACGAGTGTCTCGTCGCGGAACAAAAATATGGTGCGGTGCGGCGCGGCGTTAACCATTGGTACGAACGAAGAACAAATCGGAAAGGAATCGGCTGCGACTCGGAAATCTGCGTTTGTTCACTACAGCATATGGTGGGTAGCCAATGGGGCGAACCGCTAGCGCCACGGCTTTCCTATGGCATCGGGCGCAATCCCCGGAAATCGCGTTCAGGAAGGTTGCCGAGAGGTTAATTTCGGGCGGTTCTGCACTCGAATCGGCAAAGTGTGAACGAGGCGTAAAGTGCTGTGTTGCAAAGATTTTTGTCGATTTCACGACTTGGCTCCCTGAACCGGGGCTGCTCAGGGTGCCGCGTTGGCAAAATAGCCGTTGACCGTGCCGGAATGACACGCCGATTTTGGTAACGTCCGGTTAACCATGATTTCCGCCGCCCGGCCGGCGGCCCCGCTTGGAGGCCTGCCGGCACGAGGGAACACGGGTCTGTTGCCGGTGGTCCGGGGCGCGGAAATGGCTGCGTCGGCCGCTGCCTGAAAGCGCTTCAGCACTCGGCGACGAGGGGCACCCAGTTGGACTGGATGGGCGTGCCGGCGACGACGACACGGTACTCGGCGTCGATCGGATTGTTGATCATCAGGTTCTGCGTGTAGCTGCCCATGACGATGCCATTGGCGCCCTTCACCGTAGTGACCGAGTAGGGGCCGGCGACGGCGCCTCCCTTCTTGACCACGAGGATGTTGATGGTGCCGGGCTTGTTGGTCTCGACCCAGGCGGTGAGCTTGCCGTTGCCGGGGCAGATATTGTCGGGCGGCGAGATGATGCCGAGCTGGATGCTGGTCGGAACGAGCTTCGTGGCGCTGCCGGCCTTCAGCTCGAACGCGTCGGCGACGCCGACGAGCGCGACGGTGGCGGCGACAGCGGCGATGCCGAGTTTCACGATGGTCATGTCTTCCTCCTGGGCGTGAGCCATTGGAGGCAGATTGCCGCCCGGCGCTTGAACGCGTGGTGAGGCAGGGGTTTAGCTGTCGTTCATCGCCGGCCGGGCCGGCACGGGCTACTCGCTGAGGTCGGTCAATACCACCGACAGGTCGCCAGCTTCGGTGGTGATCAGCGCCCGGTAGGGAATGTAGTAGCCGGGGGTCTTGAGCGGCGCGAACCAGATCAGGATGCGCTCGTTCTTGGCGAGGTAGGTGGTGACCTCGTTATTGGTGTAATGCCCGGAGATCGGCGTGTAGTGCACGCTGCACAGCACCAGCGGGCCCTGGTAGCCAGTGCGCTTGGACGTGGCGGTGTCGTCCTTGACGTATTTGAGGCTCAGGTTGAAGCGTTCGACGCCGGTGAAGATCGGCATCTGCCGGTCGCACAGCTGCTTGTCGAGAGCGGGGCCCTTCAGGACGAACGGCGCCAGCATGTCGTTGGCGGTGACGAGGTGCTTTCGCTCGATCGCCACACGGTCGATATTGTTGACGATCGGCGGCGCCACCTTGAACGTATCGACGGTACCGCCGGCATAGGTCACGGCAGAGGTGAAGGCCTCGCCGCCGGCGCGGGTCAGGATGTCGAACTTCTGCGCCCTGAGACCGTTGGCGCCCGAGCTTCCGGACGAAGTCGCCTTGGCAGTGCCGCTCGCCACGAGTTGCGCCAGCCCGGTGATCTTGGCGTCGAGCACCAGCGAATAGATCGAACCGTTGTCGTTAAGATTGACGCGCGCATTGGCGACATGGGTGCCGCCCATGGTGACCATGTACTCGGCCCGGGCCGCCAGTTCGGCGGCGCTGGCGGGGACAACGAGCAGCGCCAGAGCAAAGGCGGCCAATCGCATCGTCTGGCGGAAACCGGCGTTCAACACGGGAGCGGACCTCTGGCGGGTCGCCAAGCGGCGACGCGACGTCACCAAGCAGCGAATCAGTACTGCATGCCAAAATGCCGAGCGCGTCCCGGACTGGCAAGGCATTCGGCGTTCACAAGCTTGACGGGAAGGGCTCAGTTCTCTATGGGAGCGTCCGCAATCAAGAACAGACTCCAGCCCGTTGCGAGGGGATAGTCCCCCGCCAAGGGCCTTTTGACAGGATACTCCAATGGCTCGCCGCTGCGAACTCACCGGTAAGGGCGTGATGACCGGGAACAAGGTGAGCCATGCGCTCAACCGTACCCGTCGCCGCTTCCTCCCCAATCTCCTCAACGTTTCGCTTCTGTCGGACACGCTCGGCCGCACGGTCAAGCTGCGCATCTCGGCGAACGCGCTGCGTACCGTCGAGCACCGCGGTGGCCTCGATGCGTTCCTGCTCAAGGCAGACGACGCCGAGCTGTCGCCGGTCGCGCTGGCCGTCAAGAAGGAAGTCCGCGCCGCCCTCGCGACCGCGTAAGACTTTTCCGAGCTGAAGTTTCGGCCGCGCGCTCCTCGACAGGAACGCGCGGTTTCGTTTTTCCGCCCCGGTCTGATGCCGGCCAGCGGGTATCACAGAGGTGCAGGATATGCTCGCTCGCTTTGTCGCGGCCATCGCGGCCATGGTCGTGGTGGTTACCGCGTCCAACATTCTCGTGCTCTACCCGGTCGAGGCGACGCTCGGCCCGATCAACCTCAAGGACCTCCTCACCTGGGGAGCCTTCACCTATCCCTTCGCCTTTCTCGTCACCGATCTCACCAACCGCTATGACGGCGCGGCGCAGGCCCGGCGGGTGGTGGTTGCCGGCTTTGCGGTGGCGGTGGCGCTGTCGTTCTATCTGAGCTTCAATCCGCTGCCATGGAATGCCGGGGGCGCTGCGGCGACCACAGCGCGCATCGCGACCGCCTCGGTGACGGCGTTCCTCATCGGACAACTGCTCGATATCTCGGTGTTCTCGCGGCTCAGGGCCAGCCGGAACTGGTTCCTGCCGCCGCTTGCCGGCTCGCTGTTCGGCTCGCTGCTCGATACGGCGATCTTCTTTTCCATCGCCTTCGCGCCGGCTTTCGGCTTCGTCGATGGCGTCTATGGGGCGCAGGACGGGTCGCTGGGCTTCCCGGCGCCGTTCCTCAGCCTGGGGCCCGAGGTGCCGCTATGGTTCTCGCTGGCCGCCGGCGACTTCCTGGTGAAGTTCCTCGCCGCGCTGCTGCTGCTGGCGCCCTATCGGGTGCTGATGGGCAAGCTGATGCCGCTGCCGCCGCTCAAGGCGGCAGCCTAATCGGGAAACCGGCTCAGGTGTTCGTGGGCGATCCACCAGCGCTCGCCCACGCGCTTCAGCACCGTGGTGCCGCGACCTGACCCCGAGATCGGCTTGCCGTCGGCCTGCGTTTCCCAGTTGAAGCGGTAGGTGCAGGCGGCGGCGCTGTCGCCCTCGGCGATCCACTCGAGTTGGTCGAGCCAGTAGTGCTCGCTGGGCCCCATTGCCTGCCAGGTGGCCTCGAACGCCGCGCGGATCGCGGCGATGCCGCTATGGCTGCCGTTCGAGAACCAGAATGTCGCGTCGGGCGCGATCAGTTCGGTCAGGAGCTCGAAGTCCTGGTGGTTGATGCGGTCGGTGTAGGCCTCAAGCACGTCCCTTGCAGACATCCACATCCTCCTCAGTCGGGCAGGCTGAACTCCAGCAGCAGGTTGCGTTCCCAGTCGTTGAAGTTGTTGTCGGACACCAGCGTGATGCGGGTGGTGCCATCGGGCGCGGTGTGGACGGCGAGGGCTTCCATGTTGTCGATGTCGCCGCCGGCGGCATGCAGCAGCAGCTCGCCCTTCATGTGGGCGCCGGCCTTCACATCGGCGGCCGGGATGCGGACCAGCCGCATCTGGAAGGCGAGAAGCGCGATGCCGCGTTCGAGCACCAGCAGATCGCCATTGGGCATGAAGGCGCAGTCGGTCGGGTTGGTGCCGCTGCCCGAGATGTAGCTCAGCGGGCCCTTGTCGTTCTGGCCGAGCAGATAGGCCGAATGCTGGCCATCATCATCGATGATGCCCTCGGTGAGCAGCAGCGTCGACCCGGCGATGGGGGAGGTCGGCGGGGCGATGCAGACCGCTTCCAGCGTCTCGTTGGTCCGCGTGTCGCTCAGCCATTTGGGAATGCTGACTTCGCGGGCCGGGCCCTGCGGCAAGCCGTCGACCAGCGCGAAATCGGCGACGCGGGTGAGGTTCTCGAAGCCGACGCGTACGGCACTCGGCTTGCCGTCACGGATGATCACCGCCAGCGCCTCGGCGTCGCGTGAATAGGCGCGCGGCAGCTCCTTGCCCTTGGAATTCTGGATCGGCTCGATCCTGACGCCGATCAACCCCATGGGGCGCGCCGCCTCGTCGTAGAGCAACTGACCGGAAACGAAGTTGCCGCGGTCCGACACCATCACCAGGCGCCCGTCGGGGCCGGTAAAGCCGAGGCCGGAAAGGCCGCCGAAGGTGTCGGTCTGGCTCTGCATCTCGATGCCGCCACGCCAGACGAGGCCCTGAACGCGTTGGCCGATGCCGGCCGAGGCAAAAGTCGAGATCGGCACAGCAGTGACCGTCTCTTCATCGGCCCGGGCGCCCAGCCCGCCTGCGACCAGCAATGCGGCACCGGCGCTGGCGACCAGCAGTGCTGCTCCGGCGAGGCGCGAGGCGCGCCGCGCAGCGGTCATCCGTATCGGCTCTTGCGGAAGGCTCCAGGCGCTTCCTCGTCGAACAGCGAGGCCAGCTCGTCGGTCAGCGCCCCCGCCAGTTCCTCGGCGTCGAGCAGCGTCACCGCGCGGCGATAATAGCGGGTGACGTCGTGGCCGATGCCGACCGCCACCAGCTGCACGGCGGAGCGGGTCTCGATGTCTTCGATCACCTGGCGCAAGTGGGCCTCGAGATAGTTGCCGGCGTTGACGCTCTGGGTCGAATCGTCGACCGGCGCGCCGTCGGAGATCACCATCAGGATGCGGCGATTTTCGGACCGGGCAAGCAGGCGCTTATGCGCCCATTGCAGGGCCTCGCCGTCGATGTTTTCCTTCAGCAACCCCTCGCGCATCATCAGCCCGAGATTGCGCCGGGCATGCCGCCACGGCTCGTCGGCCGCCTTGTAGATGATGTGGCGGATGTCGTTGACGCGGCCCGGATTGGGCGGGCGCCCCGCTTCCAGCCAGGCCTCGCGGCTCTTGCCACCCTTCCAGGCGCGGGTGGTGAAGCCGAGGATCTCGACCTTCACGCCGCAACGCTCGAGCGTGCGGGCGAGGATATCGCCGCAGATCGCCGCGATGGTGATCGGGCGGCCGCGCATCGAGCCGGAATTGTCGAGCAGCAGCGTCACCACGGTATCGCGGAAATCGGTGTCGCGTTCGACCTTGAAGCTCAGCGCCTGCAAGGGATCGGTCACCACGCGGGTCAGGCGTGCGGTGTCGAGCAGGCCTTCCTCGAGGTCGAATTCCCAGCTGCGATTCTGCTGTGCCATCAGCCGGCGCTGCAGCTTGTTGGCAAGCCGCGCCACGGCGCCGGCGAGGTTCTCGAGCTGCTTGTCGAGCAGCGCCCGCAACTGATCGAGTTCTTCGGGCGGGCAGAGGTCCGGCGCCCGCACCACCTCGTCGAACTTCTGAGTGAAGATCTTGTAGTTGAAGACGTTCTGGAACTCTTTGGCGTTGGCGCCGGGCGGCGGCGGATTTGGCTGGTCCTCGCCCGATTCCGAACTGTCGTCCTCGTCGGTCTCGGAGAAATCCATCTCCGCGCCCTCGACTTCGCCTTCCTGTTCGGACTGGCCGGGCGTCTGGTCCTCGTCGGCCTCGGCGTCCTCGCTCTCCCCCTCGCCCTGCTCGGGGTTCTTCTCGTCGTCCTGGCCGCGCTCGGGTTCCTGGTCGTCACCCTGTTCGGAATCGTCGCTCTCGCCGTCGTCGAGATCGCTGTCGGGCACGAGGCTCAGGTCGCGCAGCAGCTGCCGGGTGGCGCGGCTGAACAGCTCCTGGTCTTCGAAGCGGGTGAGGAGCGTGGTCAGCGACGTGCCGGCGCGCTCCTCGATCTCCTTCTTCCACAGATCGACGATGGCATTGCCCGAGGGCGGGATGGCGATGCCGGCGACGCGCTCGCGCAGGATCAGCCCGAGGGCCTCGGCGAGCGGGGCGTCGGCCTTGTCGTTGACCTCGGCGAAGTTCTGGCGGAACAGCCGGTCTTCCAGCATTTCGTGGATGTTGCCGGTCATGCCGGGCATGCGGATGCACCCCAGCGCCTCGACGCGGGCCTGTTCCAGCGCATCATAGGCGGCCCGGGCCTCCGGCTCGGCCGGGGCGCGCTTCCGGTGCGTCTCGGGATCGTGGCTGGCGAGCCGCATGGCCATGGCATCGCCTTGCCCGCGGGCAATGGCGATGTCGCGCAGCGTCGGCAGGCGCGGCAGGTTGGCGAGCCGCGCCTTGTCGGCGGTCAGGATCGGACGGTCGGCCGAGAAGCTCACCTCGAGGTCGCGCTTGCCGCCAATGGCGCGCACCGCGGCGCCCATCGCCGATTTGAACGGGGCAGTGGTGTCGGGCTTGTTCTGCTTGGAGCGCGGCGGAGGGGCCATCAGTGTTCTCGTTAGGCAGGCTTGGTCAGGGACATCAGGAGGAACATCGGGCGGGTCAGCTCGGTGGCGCGCCACTCGGGGTGGGCGGCGAACTGTGCGTCCGAGGGTTTCCACTCGTCGACGGCACGGTACTCGAACCCGGCAGCGACGAGGATGTTCAGCATGGTACCGATGGTACGGTGAAACTTGACGATGCCGTCGACGATCCAGTTGGTGACGCGGCGGCCCTCGATCAGGTAGTCGGCAATGGCAAAGGCCTGGCGCCCGTCAGCCGCCACGACCCATTCGGGCTCGGCACGGGCGGCATAGATCGGATGCTCGACCGAAAACACCAGCTGTCCGCCGGGGGCCAGGGCGTCGAACAGCATTCGGGAGATGCGGTCGAAATCCTCGACATAGTGCAGCGCCATCGAGCTGACGATCAGGTCGGCGCTGCCTCGGGGCAGCACCAGGTCGTCAAGGTTGCCGCGGGCGTAGGTGACGACCGGATTGGTGGTTTCCGCCACGGCCCGCGCCAGCATCTTCTCGCTGAGATCGATGCCGAGCACCGAGCTTGCGCCCTCGCCCCCGAGCCAGCGGCTCAGCTGGCCGAAGCCGCAGCCCAGGTCGACGACGCGCTTGCCCGAGATTGCAGGCAGCAGGGCGCGCAAGGCCGGCCACTCGCTGGTGGCCTCGAGGCCATCACGCGAGCGCGGGAATTCGCTGTACCCGGCAAGGAATTTCGCGTCGTCGTAGATATTCTGGGCCACCATGGGCCTCCAGCTAGAGCGCTTCAGCGTTCCAATGAAACGCCGAAACGCTCCAAGTCCTTGATCTTGTCGCGCTTTCGAACCGGAAAGTCTGCAACTTTCCTGAAAGCGCTTACGCGGTCACCGCCAGGTTGGCAGCCGATTCCGGCAGGTCTTCGCCGAACACGCGCTGGTAGAACTCGGCCACCACGGGGCGCTCGAGCTCGTCGCACTTGTTGAGGAAGGTCAGCCGGAAGGCGAAACCGACATCGCCGAAGATCTCGGCGTTTTCGGCCCAGGTGATCACCGTGCGCGGGCTCATCACCGTCGACAGGTCGCCGTTGATGAAGGCCTGGCGGGTGAGATCGGCCAGCCGCACCATGTTGTTGACGGTCTTCTTGCCCTTCTCGCCGGTATAGGTCTTGGCCTTGGCGAGCACGATCCCGACTTCCTTGTCGTGCGGCAGGTAGTTCAGCGTGGTGACGATCGACCAGCGGTCCATCTGGCCCTGGTTGATCTGCTGAGTGCCGTGATAGAGGCCCGAAGTGTCGCCCAGACCAATCGTGTTGGTGGTGGCGAACAGCCGGAAGGCGGGGTGCGGGGTGATGACGCGGTTCTGGTCGAGCAGGGTCAGCCGGCCCTGCGTCTCCAGGACGCGCTGGATCACGAACATGACGTCGGGACGGCCGGCATCGTATTCGTCGAACACCAGCGCGATGTTGTTCTGCACCGCCCAGGGCAGGATGCCGTCACGGAACTCGGTGATCTGCTTGCCGTCCTTGAGCACGATCGCGTCCTTGCCGACGAGGTCGATACGCGAGACGTGGGCGTCGAGGTTGACGCGGACCAGCGGCCAGTTGAGGCGCGCCGCGACCTGCTCGATATGCGTCGACTTGCCGGTGCCGTGGTAGCCCTGCACCATGACGCGGCGGTTGAAGGCAAAGCCGGCCAGGATCGCCAGCGTGGTGTTGCGGTCGAACAGGTAGTCCGGATCCAGCGGCGGCACGTGCGGATCGGTTTCCGCATAGCCCATGACCTTCATGTCGCTGTCGATGCCAAAGGTTTCGCGGACGGAATATTGCTTGTTCGGCAGATTGTTGAATTCAGGCATTTCACGAGGCTCGCGGAAGGAAATAGGTCAAGACGGCTGCCTTGGCGGTTGCCCGGCTCTATAGCAGCATCGGGTGCGGCGCGGTAGGGTGCAATGGCCGGGGCGTCCGTGCTGCGGCGCCCCGCAGATTTCGCCGAGGCGCCGACGAACCGGCGCATCCGGCAGGCCCATTGCCGGGCGTTATGCGCCCATAACGAAGTTTCATTACTGTCGCGGCGGTCTCCCTGGCTAATTTGCCGCCCATGACCGATCAACGAACGACACTCTCAACAGTATTGATCTGCGGCGTATTGCTCGTCGGCACCGTGCTGGGACTGGCCGGAACCGACCTGGTGCTGCCGTCGATCCCGGACCTGCCGGCGCAACTGCCCGGGACCGCGGTCGAGGCGCAGTATGTGCTCGCGGCCTATGTCGGGGGCGCCGCGCTGGGGCTGTTCCTGTTCGGCAGTCTCGCCGATCACATGCGCCCGGCGCAGCTGCTGGCGTTGTCGCTGGGGCTGTTCGCGCTGTTGTCGCTGGCCTGCGTTCTGGCGCCCAGCATCTGGGCGCTGGTCGGGCTGCGGTTCCTGCAAGGCGCGGTATCGAGCGGCGCTGCGGTGCTGGCGCCCGGGGTGATCCGGCGGCTGTTCGATGAGCATGCGGCGGCTCGGGTCATCGGCGTCGTCGGCAGCATCGAGTCGCTGGTGCCCGCCCTCGCGCCGGTCGCCGGTGCCTGGCTCGGGCTGCAGTTCGGCTGGACTGCATCCTTCGTCGTGACTGGCGTTCTGGCAGCGATCGGCACGTTGGTGGTGGGGCTGCGCCCATCCATCCTGCCCGCCGTGGAGCAAGAGGGGCGAGGCAGCAGTGGCGGCAGCTACCTCAGCCTGTTCGGCAATGCGCAATATCTGCGCTACGCGGTCAGCCATGCGCTGGTGCTTGGCGCGCTCCTCACTTTCGTGTTCGCGGCGCCCGTACTGATCGTCCACTCCATGGCGGGAAGCATCGGCGATTTCATCGTGTTGCAGATCGCGGGGGTCACCACTTTCATCGCCTGTGCCAACGGCATCGGACTGGTGATCGGACGGCTCGGCACCGAGCGCCTGATCATGATCGGCACGGTATCGGCGCTGCTCGGTGCCGTCGGGCTCAGCGGCTACGCGCTGGCGGGCGGCAATCAACCGCTGCTGCTGATCCCGTTCTGGCTGCTGATCAATGGCGGGCTCGGGGTACGGGGAGGCGCCGGCTTCGTCAAGGCGCTTGCCGCTGCGCCGGATAATGATGCGCGGGCGTCGGCAATGATGATCCTGCTGATGACCATTGTCGCAGCCGGCTCCACTGCCTTGCTGGCTCCCTTCCTCGACGGCGGGCTGATCGTTGTCGCGGTCGCGCTGGTGGCGCTGCTGGTGCCGGCGGTGCTGCTGCTGGTGCTGATCAAGCCGATGGTGGCCGCGCCGCAGCCCGCCTAGCTCCCGTCGATGGGCAGCGGCGAAGGGCCCGGGCTATCGATTTTTGCCGCGCGCTAGCGCCCGACAAAGCCCTTCGACTTGAGATGCGCATAGGCGGCGATGATGGCGCGCAGCCGATCCTCGGAGCTCTTGTCGCCGCCATTGGCGTCGGGGTGGTGCACTTTCACCAGCGCCTTGTAGGCGGCCTTGATCTGCTCGGCCTTGGCATAGCCCTTGAAGCCGAGGGTTTCGAACGAGCGCCGGTCCTGCTCGTGCAGCGGCTTCACCCGCTCCTCGGCGGGGGCGCGTTGCTGGTGGCGGGCATAGCGGGCGAACACCCCGAACGGGTCGTTGACCCGCTTGGCGGTCGGATCGCGCGGGGCGCCACGCGGCATGCGCGGCCCGGTGCCGGCGCCCGGCTTGGCGCCGAAGCCCCAGCTCGGGCGGCCGTCGGTTTCCTTTTCGGCGTGCAGGTGCGTTTCCATCTCTTCGGGCTTCATGCCGGCGAAGAAATTGAACACCTGATTGTAGTGGCGAACATGCTCGAGGCAGAAGTGATGGTACTGACCAACGGCACGGTTGCCCTTGGGTGCCTTGTAGAGCCCCGGTTGGTCACACCCCTCCCAGCCGCAGGCCGGCACTTCGGCACGCGCTTCGGGTTCCGGTTGCCGAGATCGGATCCGGATGCGGTCAAAATACTTGGAATCCAGCTTCATCAATCCTAGTTACGGGGCCACGGCCACGCCTCAAACTGAACCGGTATCCATATGTCCGTTCGAGACACGATTGCAGAAAAACTTTCGGTCAAATTCGCGCCGACCCATCTTGAAGTGATCGACGAGAGCGAGAAACATAGAGGGCACGGCGGTTATCGGGAGGGCGGCGAAACGCATTTCCGCGTCCGGATCGCCTCCCCGCTGTTCACCGGTCAGTCACGTCTCGCACAGCATCGTGCCGTGATGGAGGTGCTCGACGCCGAGCTCAAGGCCGGCGTCCATGCCTTGGCCGTCGAGGTGGTTGCCTCGGCGCGCTGATCGCTTCGATCGGTCTGGATAGGGCACATATGGGTGCCGCGCCGGCGCGCTGCAACCGGGCGGCGCTTTGCGGCCAAAGCCGGGCGAAGCCGTGGCAGGCTGCCGCTTTGTCTCCGAACTATCGCCCAAGCCGTTGCCTAGCACTCACATCTGCAGACAGATGTGGAGGGCGACATGTCCACTTTGAAGACGGCGGTCCTCGCGGCCGCCTTTGCGCTATGCGCAGTACCCGGTGCGTTCGCCGCGGGCAGCAGCCTGCAGTTGATCATCGGCGGCGAGGCCTATGACGGGCCGCCCAAGTTCGAGGTGACCTTCGACGGCAAGGTGCTGGGCGAAGGGGCGGTGAATGCCGCGATCGATACCGCCACCGCCGGCCGCTTTGCCGACGCCGAAGACAAGACGCCCTACGTGCAGGCCTTTGCCTTCGATATTCCCGAGGACGTGTTCAAGCCCGGCGGTGAAGTCCGGGTGAGGCTGGTGAACGAAGCCTATGGCGGGGATGGCTCGAACCGCGACCGCAACCTCTATCTCGCCGCGGTGGCGGTGAACGGCCGCGCCGTGACGGTGTCGGGGCTCTCGACGCAAGGAACCACCGCTAACACCGAGAACGAGTTGCTGGGTGAGTTCCTGGTGCTCAGGGACGGTAACGTCGAAGGCGTGTCGCGGGCGCCCACCGGCGGCTGGCCGCTGCCCGACGCCACCATCGCTGCAGCTCCACCGGCTGCCGAGGCGGTGACCACCGAAGTCGCGGCAGTGGCCGAGGCGCCTGCCGAGGTTCCGGCAGCCAAGGCACCCGTTGCCGTCACCGCGCTGAAGCTGCCGGAGCCAGCCAAGGCGGACAAGCCGGTCGCCACGGCCAGCCTCGCCGCGGCGGACCCGGCAACCGCGATGAGCGCCAGCTGCAACCGCGATGAACTCTACAACGTGGTCGGCTTCAACGAGAGCTCGAACGACCTGACACCCCGGCTGATGGAGCGGCTCGACCAGATCGTCGCCGATATCGGCGAGCAGAAATGCAAGGTGCTGGTCACCGGCTATTCGAGCCGCGCCGGCAACCACGCCACCAACGCGCTGTTTGCCATCGAGCGGGCGCAGAACGTCCTGGCCTATCTCAAGCAGGCGGGGCTGAAATTCGAAAAGGTCTCAGCCACCGGCGCTGGTGCTACCGAGCAGTTCGGCGACACGTTCTATGCCAATCGCCGGGTGGTGATCTCGGTCGCCCCCTAGGGCCTAAGCCTTGTCGGCCAGCTGTTGCAGCCGGTCGGCAAGGTTGTTGAGCTCCCAGTCACGCGCCAGTGCCGCGGCCTTGCCCCAGGTCGGCCTGGCGTCGGCAACGGCAGACAGCGGGGCGTTGGTCACCATGGTGGCGATGCGCTTGTAGAGCCGCAAATCGTCGGCCTGGGTGGGAAAGCGGTTGTCGGCGATCATCGCTTCGAGATCGGGGTAGCGCTGCAAGAGGCTCGCCGCCGTCGCCTCGCCGACGCCCTTGGCGCCGGGGATCTTGTCGGAGGGGTCGCCCCGCAACGCGATGAAGTCGGGCACCTGGCGGGGCTCCACCTTGTAGCGCTCGCGCACCCCGGCGGGGTCGATGCGGGCGATCTCGCCGCCCTTGACCGGCGCCAGGATGGTGGTCCGGTCCGAGGCCAACTGGTAGGCGTCGCGATCGCTGGTGGCGACCAGCGCGGTGCCGCCGGCCTTTTCCTCCAGCGCGACGGCGGTGGCGAGGAAATCATCGGCCTCGAAGCGACCGGCCTTGCCGAAGACGAAGCCGCAGGCGGTGACCATTTCGGGCAGCACCTCAAGCTGTTCGACGATCTCGTCCTCGAAGATGCGGCCGCCCTGGTACGGCGCGAATTCCAGCGCGCGCCAGTTGGGTTCGGCCAGCGTATCCCAACCGACCACCACGGCGCGGGGCTGCTCGGCCTCATAGAGGCGGATCAGGTAATTGGTGAAGCCGACAATGGCGCCGCCGCCGCGGTTTCCCGCACGACGCACGGTCTTGGGCAACGCATGGTAGGCGCGATGGGCGAACGAGTCGCCGTCGATGACGAGCAGCGGGCGGCGATCGGTCATGGGGTTCTCCCTCCGGCAATTTGCTACGCGGCGCGGGCACGAATCGGCCCCCGACGCGGTGCGCCGGGCGAGCAGAATACATGCCGGGGAGGGGTGGCGAAGGTCGATCTCGGCGAGATCCTGCCTCCGCCCATACTGATATGTAGCGCACAAGGGGCTTGCTTCAAGACCCCGACTATCCCGTAAAAGGCGCGTCCTCGTCAGTTTGAAACGGAGAGACAGATGCGCAAGTCCGAACATCAGGTGGTCATCGCCGGCGGAGGCCCGACCGGGCTGATGCTGGCAGGCGAGCTGGCATTGGCCGGGATCGATGTGGCGATCGTCGAACGACGGCCGGGCAAGGACGTGATCGGTTCGCGGGCTGGAGGGTTGCACCCGCGCACCCTCGAGGTCTTCGAGCAGCGTGGCATCGCCGAGCGGTTCGTGGCCGAGGGGCAGGTGGCGCAGGCGGTGGGATTTGCCGGCGTGCGCATCGACCTCACGGGGTTCCCGACGCGCTATCCCTACAGCCTGGGCCTGTGGCAGAACCATATCGAGCGGATCCTCGGCGGCTGGGTCGATGAACTTGCGGTGCCGGTCTATCGAGGCACCGAGGTGACCGGCTTCACCGAGGACGAGCGCGGCGTCGACGTCGCGCTGAATGATGGCAGTGCGATGCGGGCACAGTATCTGGTGGGCTGCGACGGCGGACGGAGCCTCGTGCGCAAAGCCGCCGGCATCGCCTTTCCGGGATCGGACCCCACCACCAGCAACCTGATCGCCGAAGCCGAGCTGAGCGAGCTGCCGCCGGAATGGGGGATCACCCGCGACGGGCTCGGCATCCACTCGATCGGGCGGGTGAACTACGAAATCCGCGATGGGCAGATCATCTGGGCCGATAGCGGGCCGGTGCGGGTGCTGGTCACCGAGCGGGAAGTGGGCAAAACGGGCGAACCCAGCCTCGCAGAGCTGAAAGAGGCGCTGATCGCCGTCTATGGCACCGACTATGGCATCCACAGCCCGAGCTCGATCACCCGTTTCACTGACGCGGCGCGGCAGGCCGCCACCTATCGCCAGGGGCGGGTGCTGGTGGCCGGCGACGCGGCGCATGTCCATCCGCCCGATGGCGGCATGGGGCTGCAGACCGGGGTGCAGGACGCGGTGAACCTTGGCTGGAAGCTGGCGCAGGTGGTCAAGGGCACCGCATCGGAGGGGCTGCTCGACAGCTACCACGCGGAACGTCATCCGGTCGGTATGATGGTGCTGCGCTACACCATGGCGGCCGTGGCGCTCCGGCGTGACGATGATCGCACCAAGGCGCTGCGCGAGACGATGGCGGACCTGCTCGGCATGGACGAGCCGCGGCGGCGCGTCGCGGCGGACCTCACCGGGCTGGGCATCCGGTATGACCTCGGCGATGGCCATCCGCTACTCGGGCGTCGCATGCCGGATCTCGACCTCGGCACGACCGGCGGCGTGAGGCGGACCTATGAGTTGCTCCATGCGGCGCGGCCGGTGCTGCTCAACTTCGGGGCTCCCGGCGCCTTCGACATCGCGCCGTGGGCGGATCGGCTGCAGCTGCTCGATGCCGCCTATGACGGGGTGTGGGAGCTGCCCGGTCCTGGGGTTGTCAGCGCGCCCGCAGCGGTGCTGGTCCGGCCCGACAGCTATGTGGCCTGGGTCGGGGACGGGACAGGGCAGGGGCTGACCGAAGCGCTGACGCGCTGGTTCGGCATGGCCCGATCTAGCGCGACGCCCTGACCTCTTCGAGGTAGGCGCGCACGGCGGCCGGGTCGACATTCTTCTCGATGAAGGCCCGGCCGATGCCATGGGTGAGGATGAAGGTGAGCGCGCCGCGCACCACCTTCTTGTCCTGGGCGATGGCGTTCATCAGGTAGTCGGTATCGGGCAGCTCACCGGGGATATCGTTGATGTGAGTGGGGAGGCCCGCGGCGCTCAGGTGCTGGGCGATGCGGCCGGTATCCTGGCTGGGGGCGAGACCCAGTTTCGCCGAAAAGCCATGCGCCAGCACCATGCCGATGGCGACGCCTTCGCCATGCAGCAGCCGGTCGGAATAGCCGGTGGCCGATTCGAGTGCGTGGCCGAAGGTGTGGCCGAGATTGAGCAGGGCGCGCACCCCGGCCTCCTTCTCGTCGGCAAGCACGAAGCGGGTCTTGGCGGCGCAGCAGCGCGCCACCATCTCGGCGCGCAAGCCGGCGTTGCCGGCAAAGATGTCGCGGCGATTGTCCTCGAGCCAGAAATAGAACGGCTCGTCGTCGATCAGCCCGTATTTCACCACTTCGGCATAGCCGGCGGCGAGCTGCCGCGGCGGCAGGGTATCGAGGGCGTCGAGGTCGGCCAGCACCAGCCGCGGCTGGTGGAAGGCGCCGATCAGGTTCTTGCCGTGCGGCGAGTTGATGCCGGTCTTGCCGCCGACGGAGCTGTCGACCTGGGCGAGCAGCGAGGTCGGCACCTGCACGAAATCCATGCCGCGCCGGGCGATCGCCGCAGCAAAGCCGGCGAGATCGCCGATGACGCCGCCGCCGAGCGCGATGATCAGGTCGCCGCGCTCCAGCCGGGCCGCGAGAATGGCCTCGACGGTTTCACCCAGCCGGGCGAAGGATTTGGTGCTCTCGCCATTGGGCAGCACCACCGTGGCGTATTGCACTTCGGCCGCGTCGAGGGAGGCGGTGAGCCGCGGCAACTGCGCGATGGCGACTTCCGTATCGGTGACGATGCCGAACCGGCGGCCGGGGTACCTCGCCTTCAGCAAGGCGCCGGCATTGTCGATCAGGCCGTTGCCGATGAGGATGTCGTAGGCGCGCTCACCCAGCGGCACGTGGACTTTGATCGGCTCAGCCATTGGGCGTCTCGTTGCTCAGATGCGCCAGCACGGCGTCGATGACTTCGCTCGCCACCTGGTCCTGCGGCACGTCGCGCGAGACGATGGTGACGTCGGCCTCGGCATAGACCGGATAGCGCACGTCGATCAGTTTCTGCAGGGTTTCGCGCGGGTTGGCGGTTTTCAGCAGCGGCCGGTTGGAGCGGCGGGAGACGCGCTGGAACAGCAGTTCGAAATCGGCCTTGATCCATACCGAGATCGCCGCATCCTTCACCAGCGCCCGGGTCTCGGCATTGATGAAGGCGCCGCCGCCGGTGCCGAGCACGATGTTGTGGTCCTTCAGCAGCCGGGCGATCACTTTCACTTCACCGGCGCGAAAATCGGCCTCGCCATGGGTGCGGAAGATATCCTCGATGGTCATCCCAGCGGCCTTTTCCACCTCCTCGTCGCTGTCGACGAAGTGGCGGCCGAGGCGGGCGGCGAGGCGACGGCCGACGGTGGTCTTGCCGGCGCCCATCATGCCGATCAGGACGATCGGGCGGTGCCCGAGGAGCCGCTGCAGATCCTCGCGCCGGTCGTCGCGGGTGGTCGTACCGTCGCGTGACATGGCATTTCCCTGTTCGGGCGGTTTGAAGCGTTAGGGCGGCATAAAGTCAATGCCCGCTATGGTCGGACGGCTATGGTTAGCGCACCCTTGATCGCATCCGGCAAACAAGGGAAACTGACCTTCAGCGTGACAAAAGCGGATTGCCATGCCGACTCTCATTCGCCTGATCGTTATCCTGCTGGTCCTGGTCGGGCTCGGCTACGGGGCCATGTTCGCGCTCGTCGCGTTCGTCCAGCCGCGCGACAAGGATGTGACCATCCGCATTCCGGCGCGCGACCTGATGCCTTCGACCCAGCGCGATCCGCTGGTGCGACGCGAGATCAACACCACCCGCCAGCCGGAGGCGCCGGCGACGACACCGCCGGCCGCCGAGGCTCCGGCGGCTGAGGCGCCGGCCCTGTCGGTGGAGCCGACGACCGATGCTCCGGCCGATAATGGCGATGTGGTGACCCGGCAGCAGGGGATCGAATGAGCGGCGGCCATCTGGTCGATGCGTTTCTCGAGATGATGAGCGCCGAGCGCGGCGCGGCCAGGAACACCATCGACGCCTATCGTCGCGACCTCGGCGACTATTGCGGCTTCCTCGCCCGGCGCGGCAGCGGGCCGACCGCCGCGGGGCGGGAGCAGGTGACTGAGTATCTGGCCTTCCTCGAAGCCGAGGGGATCGCCGCGTCATCGAGCGCGCGCAAACTCTCCGCCATCCGGCAGTTCCACAAGTTCCTCGCCGCCGATGCGCTGCGCGGCGACGACCCGACCCGAATCATCGCCTCGCCCAAGGCGCGGCGCAGCCTGCCCAAGGTGCTGTCGATCGCCGAGATCGACCGGCTGCTGAGCCTTGCGGAACTCGAGATCGAAGCGCCCGAGGCGAGCGAGGCTCAGCGCGCCATGGCCGGGCGGCTCTATCTGCTGCTCGAGCTGCTCTACGCCACAGGCATGCGGGTATCGGAGCTGGTGGAGCTGAAGCGTGCCGCGGTGATGCGAGATGCGAGTTTTCTCACCGTGCGCGGCAAGGGCGGCAAGGAACGGATCGTGCCGCTGACCGACCGGGCGCGGGATGCGGTGAAGGCGTATCTGACGCGGCTCGAACCCGGCACCTGGCTGTTTCCGGCCGGCGGCGAGAGCGGCCATCTCAGCCGCCAGGTGTTCGCGCGCGAGCTCAAGGGGCTGGCGGGGCGCGCCGGGATCTCGGTCGCCCGGGTGTCGCCGCACGTGCTGCGGCACGCCTTTGCCAGCCATCTGCTGGCCGGCGGGGCCGATCTCAGGGTGGTGCAGACGCTGCTCGGGCACTCCGACATCTCGACCACGCAGATTTATACCCACGTGCTGGACGAGAAGCTGAAATCGCTGGTGGAAGCCCATCACCCGCTGGCGGAACAGGGCTAGCCGGGGCCTTCTTAGCCCCGCTTTCGCTCGGTCAGGCCGTCGAGCCGCAGCAGCAACGCATCGAGCGCCCGCAATACATCGCCCATCAATGGCGGCTTGGGCGGCGTTGGGACATCGCTCCAGGTCGAGCGCAGTTCGGTCAGGCGGTCCTTGCGCCGGCGCCGGGCTGCCTTGGCCTCGGCCAGGGTGCGGCGCATCGCCTGGTTTGCGGGATCGAGCGTGAACAGTTTCTCGCAATGCGGACACCAGGCGCCGCCATCGGGACGCACGAGCTTGGCGTTCTCGAGGAACTGGCCGTTGCAATGCGGGCAGCCAACGCTCACCAGGGTATAGGTCGTCATGGTCGAAGTGCGGTTCCGATCGTTCGGCACCAGCGTTGTCATGAAAGCGTCATGCAATGGTTAATGCGGCGTGACGCGCGCGGTGGGCCGGCAGGCGTGGTGTCGCCGGATCAGGCTCAGCGCTTGACTCGGCCCGGTCGCATCGCCACTTTCCGGCCACTTTGGGGGGCGAGTTGACGCCCTCCCGGCTGGGCACGTCGCGGTTTCCGTTGAAACGGCGACAGGCACCGGCTAGTTGATCCTTGGTCGCGCTGTCGGGATGGAAAGTCTCACCACTTTTCCTCAAAGCGCTCAGTTGGCGGGTTGGATGCAGTCCTATCTCGATTTCGAAAAGCCGGTCGCCGATCTCGAAGGCAAGATCGCCGAGCTCAAGTCCCTCGCCACGTCCGATCAGGCCGTGTCCATCGATGAAGAGGTGACCCGGCTGTCGGCCCGCGCCGACGAGGCGCTGGTCGATATCTACAAGAAGCTCACCCCCTGGCAGAGGACGCAGGTAGCGCGCCACCCGCAGCGCCCGCATTTCTCCGACTACATCAAGTCGCTGATATCGGAGTGGACGCCGCTGGCCGGCGATCGCAAGTTTGCCGAGGACCCGGCGCTGCAGGCCGGTTTCGGCCGCTTCAACGGGCAACCGGTGGCGATCCTGGGACAGGAGAAGGGCTCCAATACCGAGAGCCGGCTGAAGCATAATTTCGGCATGGCGCGGCCCGAGGGCTACCGCAAGGCCGTGCGCATCATGGACATGGCCGACCGCTTCGACATCCCGCTGGTGTCGTTCGTCGATACCGCCGGGGCCTATCCGGGCATAGGCGCCGAGGAGCGCGGGCAGGCCGAGGCCATCGCGCGCTCGACCGAGCGCTGTCTCGAGCTGGGTGTGCCCAACCTCGCCATCATCATCGGCGAAGGCGGTTCGGGCGGCGCCATCGCCATCGCCACGGCCAACCGTGTGCTGATGCTGGAGAATGCCATTTATTCGGTGATCTCGCCCGAGCCGGGCGCCGCGATCCTGTTCCGTGACGCCGCCCGGGCGCCCGACATGGCGGCAGCACAGAAGATCACCGCGCCCGACCTGCTCGGGCTGGGGGTGATCGACGGAATCATTGCCGAACCCGCCGGCGGGGCGCATCGCCATCACGGCGAGGTCATGGCTTCGACCGCCAAGGCGATCAGCCAGTTCCTCGCCGATTTCCCCGGCACCCGGGGACGGCTGGAGGTGCGTGAACACAGGCGGGACAAATTCCTCGCCATCGGCACCAATTTGGGTTGATCGCCGCCCGGGCAGCGGGCATGAAGCCAATAGTAAACGGGCTGTTAACCGAGGCGGCTTACCAGATGGTAACCGTCCGTTCGTAACCCGGTGGTTCGGGCAGACAAGCATTCGGGTATCTGGCTGTGGGCAGAACGCTCCGTTCCTTCCTCCTTGTCGGTGCAGGTCTGGCGGTGGCGGCCATGCTCGCCGGCTGCGGCGGCCTGAAGCCGGGCAGCAATGCCAAGGCGATGGCGCCGCTGAAGCAGGAAACGGTGAGCCGGCTGACCGGGCTCGGCTCTTCGCCGGGCGCCGCGATGATGGTCCGCATCTTCAAGGAAAGCTCGGAACTCGAGGTCTGGAAGCAAACCAGTTCCGGCGCCTTCAAGCTGTTCAAATCCTACCAGATCTGCGCCTGGTCGGGTGAACTGGGACCCAAGATCAAGGAAGGCGACCGGCAGTCGCCCGAGGGGTTCTACACCGTCACGCCCGGCCTGATGAACCCGAACTCGAACTACTACCTGGCGTTCAATACCGGCTTTCCCAACAAGTTCGACCGGGCCTACGGGCGGACCGGTTCGGACCTGATGGTGCACGGCGACTGCTCGTCGCGCGGCTGCTACTCGATGACCGACGAGTCGATCGCCGAAATCTATGCGCTGGCGCGCGAAAGCTTCAAAGGCGGCAACGCCTCGTTCCAGCTGCAGATCTTTCCGTTCCGCATGTCGGCACAGAACCTCGCGAGGCATGCCGACAACCCGAACATGAGCTTCTGGAAGGACATCAAGGAAGGCTACGACCGCTTCGAGATTGCGAAGGCGCCGGTCTCCTGGGATGTCTGCAACAAGGAATATGTGTTCGACGTGCCGAGCGGCACATCGCTCGACGCGCTGGGCAGTTGTCCGGTGACCGTGGCGCAGAACGTGCCCGATACGGTGAAGGCCAAGGCCGCCGCCGACGATGCCGCCATGGCCACCGAAGTCGCCTCGCTGGCCGAAAAAGCCGCCAAGGCTGCTGCCGAGGCGCAGAAGGCTGCCGACGAAAAGGCTGCCGCCAAGGCGCGCGGCGAGGCGATCGGCAGCTTCATCGGCGGGCTGTTCGGCGGCGGCGGCGAAGCCGGCGTCATCGACCCCACCAAGGTGCCGCCGATTCCGCTGCCGCGCCTGCACCGGGCCTAGGACAGGAGCGCCTTCATGTCCCGCGGTCCTCGTCGCACGCTCTGAGACGGCGACCTTGTGATGCGGTTCCGCGGCTCCCATGTTGGCATGGCCATGGCGATCGGGGTTCTGCTGGTCGCGGCGCTGCTGGTCGGGCGATTTGCGCTCACCGAACGAACGGGGGTTCCCGACATCACCACCGAGCGCGTTTACGACCGCACCCAGTTCGTTGCCGAACTGAGCCAAGCCGGCTTCGCGCTCGGCGACGCTGCGCATGTCCGCATCTTCAAGCGCGAACACAAGCTGGAGCTGTGGCTGAAGCGGGCCGACGGGCGCTATGCGCTGTTCCGCGACTATGACATCTGCAAGTTCTCGGGGGCGCTCGGACCCAAGCTCAAGGAGGGCGACAGGCAGGCGCCCGAAGGTTTCTATCGCGTGGCGAGCAGCCAGCTGAACCCCAATTCCCGCCATCACCTCAGCTTCAATCTCGGCTTTCCCAATGCCTTCGATCGCCAGCTGGGTCGTACCGGCTCGGCTTTGATGGTACATGGCGGCTGCTCGTCGGTCGGCTGCTATGCCATTACCGATCGGAGCGTCGACGAGGTCTATGCAGTGGTCGAAGCAGCGCTCAGCAATGGTCAGGACGCGGTCGACGTGCACGTCTTCCCGTTCCGGATGACGGCCACCGCGCTGGCCGCCGAGGGGGGGAACACCTGGGCGCCATTCTGGCGCAACCTCAAGGCCGGCTACGACCTGTTCGAAGCGTCCGGCCGGCCGCCCAAGGTCGGCGCCTGTCGAGGCGAATACCGCTTCGGCGCAGATGCGGAGGGGCCGGAATGCGCCGTTATCGCCGCCTGGTCCTGATCGACCGGCTGATCCCGTTCCTCGCCGCCATCGTCGGGTTGGTGGCGCTGGCCGGGGCAGTCGCAGTGCAGCTCAACACCGATGCCAAGACCAAGGCGGTGGCCGAGACGATCGCCGGGCTGCGCGCTTCGGTGGATGAGCTCGGCAAGCGGGCCGCCACGCCGGTGACCCCGGTCGACGACGGCACGGCGGCGGGGCTGCTCGCCCTGCAGGACCGCATGGTCAAGCTCGAGGGAGAGTGGGCAGCCCGCGAGGCGGCGGCTCCGACCGCGGCCCCGGCCGCCGATGCAAGCACCGCGACGGCGGCGATCGACCCGAACCTGCCCACCACAGACTGCATTCCGCTGGGCACCCGCTTCATGGTGATGCCCGGCGAAAGCTATCCGATCTGCCAATCCAGGGCCGTGGTGAAAACCGGCGCGATCACCGCCGACACTGTCACCATCGACGGGGTCGGCCCGGTGGTCGAAACCGGTTTCGGCACCATTGCCGGGACCAGTTGCACGGTGATGGTGTTCTCCGCCGACGAGGCTGGTTTTGCCGAGGTGCGGGTCACCTGCACCTGAGGTTTCCTAACCCGGACCTCGCTGCCCGCAAGCGGCAGACGGCCAAGGCCGTCTCGGCGGGACGAGCGGGCAGTTCCATTTCCATCGGCAACTGCTAGAGCTAGCGGCGGGCATTCGCCTCTGCCACTTCCCGAGTCCATCGTGTCCTCACCCGCCGCCACGCCCCTCTATCAGTCCGCTTCGCTCAAAGGCATGGCGCTGGGCATCTTCGCCTACACGCTGTTCTCGGTGCACGATGCGCTGGTGAAGGCGGTGATCCACGCGCTGCCGGTGGTGCAGATCCTGTTCGTGCGCAGCCTGGTCATCGTTCTGATCTGCCTCGTCATCGCGCGGCGAAAGCTGGTGCTGGAATTGGTCCGGTCGGGCAACAAGCCGATGCTGCTGCTGCGCGCCGTCCTGACGCTGGCAGCCTGGTGCATGTACTATTCCTCGGGGCGCGAACTGCAGCTCGCCGAAATGACGACGCTCTACTATTTTGCCCCGGTGCTGACGATCGTCCTGGCGGTGATCTTCCTCAAGGAGCAACTGACCCTGGCGCGGGTCGGCGCTTCGGCGATCGGCTTTTTCGGGGTGTTGATCGCCTGCAATCCGGCCGGGCTGAGCTTCGGCATTCCGGCGCTGATGGTGCTGGGCGCGGCATTCTTCTGGTCGGTGTCGATGATCCTGATGCGCACCATCTCGAAATCCGAGAGCTCGATGGTGCTGATCTTCTCGCTCAACCTGTTCTACACGCTGGTGATGGGAGTGGCCTCGATCCCGTTCTGGACGGCGATGGACCCGTTGCAGATCGCCATCGTCGTCGCCACCGGCGTCGTCGGGGGAACGGCGCAATATGTGCTGGTCGAAGCGGCGCGGCTGATCCCGGCAAGCGTGCTCGGAACCGTCGAGTATTTTGCGCTGATCTGGAGCTTCGTGTTCGGGTTTCTGTTCTGGGGAGAAGAGCCGGCGGGCGTGGTGTTCATCGGTGCGGCGCTGGTGATCGCGGCGGGCCTGGTGCTGGCCGGGGGCGAGCGGGGGCCGCGGCGAGCGGTGGTCGACACGCCCTAGCGCCGCCCGCCGTCAAGGCGGACGGCGAGCGGCTCCGGTTCAATGCCGCAGTCAGGCTGCAGGCGCCGCCAGCTCGATCAGTTCGGTCTTGCCGCTCTCGATCAGTTGCTTGAGGCTGCCCCGGATCAGCGAGGTCCAGGCGTCCGAGCAGGTATCGTAGCATTCGACGGCCGGGGCGATGCCTTCATGGGTGAACACCACTTCGGTCTTGCCGTCCTTCCTGCCGATGTCGAAGGTGATGGTGGTGCCAACCCACTCGGTCTTGTCCTCGACGAAGCTCAGCATGCCTTCGACCACCTGCCAGGCCACCCGCGTGCCAGGCACCAGTTCGGTCACCACCTGCCTCGAATAGTGGAACTCCTGATAGCGGTAGCTGAACACGTCGCCGAGCTCTCGGGTGTTGCCCTCGAACTCGCCACTCCACCAGGAGCGCGGGTCGATGATGGCGGCGAAGGCCGCCTCGGGGCTCTGGTCGACAGTAAACGAGGTGGTGAAGCTGGTGTCGTTCATTGCCTTTTCTCCATGGTTGGCAAGGGTGGGCTCGGCGGCGGTCAGGGCGGCGCCGACATTGGGCTGGCCGTTGCCCGAGGTGATGAGGTTCTTCAGGCTGCCGCGGACATAGGTGCCCCAGGCATCGTGGCAGACGTCGTAGCACTCGTAGTCCGGCACCAGCCCGACATGGGTGAAGGTGAGGCGCGCACCGGCGCCGACCGGCTCGATGTCGAAGGCGATGGTGGTGCCGATCCACTCGGCCTTGTCGGCGGTAAAGCTGAAGTGGTTGTCGAGCACCCGCCAGGCGACCCGCTGGTCGGGGATCCACTCGATGACCTTGAGGGTGCAGCGATGCAGGTCCCTGGCGTGATAGAACCAGACGTCGCCAAGCATGGCGGTGTTGCCTTCGACATCCTCGGACCACCAGCCGCGGACGTTGTTGATGGCGGCAAAGACCGCCTCGGGGCTGGCATTCACGGTGATGGTGGTGGTGTAGTTCTTGTCGTCCATTGCAGTTCTCCTTCAGTGAGAGGGGGGCAGCGTTATGCTGACGGATCTTGGCGCCGACGGATCTTGGCCCAGAGGCGGCGGGCGTCGCCGTCGAGGGCGTCTTCGATATCGGCGCGTTCAAGGCCGATATCGGCGAGCTGGATGGCATCGAGGCCGGCGAGCCGGTGGATGGTGCGGCGGCGGGCCCGCCACGTCGCGAGCAGGTTCATCAGGCCGGCAATGACGTTGCTTTGGCGGGACTTGTCAGCGCCGATTTCATAGAGTTCGAGAGTGGTCATGGCTGTTCTCCGGTGGCTTGACGTTGCGTTGCTTGTCGGTGACCGGAACCTAGGCGCCCGGCAGTTCGGGGTGAGAGTGACAAGTGTGACGGGATTTGAATGGACTCGCTGATCACCGCCGCCGCGCGGGCGCTCGGAGCCGGTGATCCGCTCGGTGCGCTGAAGCGCGTGGCGCTCCGCGAGGACGCGCCGGCGCTGGCGCTGCGCGGCATCGCCATGGCGCAACTGGGCGACCTCGAGCGGGCCAAGGCGCTGCTCAAGGCGGCGGGCAGGGCCTTCCAGCCGCGCGAGGCCGTGGCGCGGGCGCGCTGTGTCGTGGCCGAGGCCGAGATCGCGCTGGTCTCGCGCGACCTGTCCTGGCAGCCCGAGGCGCTGGCCGCGGCGCAGCGTGTGCTGGAAGCGCAGGGCGACCGGACGAACGCGGCGCATGCCGCCAATCTCGCAGCCCGCCGGCTGCTGCTGATCGGGCAGGTGGATGAGGCGGAGCGCATCCTGGCGCAACCGGACCTGCGGCAGCTGCCACCGGCAAGTGTGGCGGTGCACCAGCTGGTCACCGCCGGCGTCGCCGTCAGGCGCGTGCAGAGTGCGCCGGCGCGCGCGGCATTCGAGCGGTCGCTGGCGGCAGCGCGACAGGCCGGCATTCATTCACTGCTGGCCGAGATCGAAGCTGATATCCGGGTGCTGAACGAGCCGGCCGCGCGGCTGCTCGAGGGCGGCGGCGAGCGGTCGCTGACCCTTGCCGGGGTCGAGGCGGTGCTGGGGTCGGCCGCATTGGTGATCGATGCGACGCGCAATGTGGCGCGGCAGGCGGGCACCGTCGTGCAGCTCGGCACGCGCCCGGTGCTGTTCGCGCTGCTGCGGACGCTGGCGACGGCCTGGCCCAGGGATGTGTCGCGGGCCCAACTGATCGCCGAGGCGTTCCGCGGCAAGGAAGCTGACGAGTCGCACCGGGCCCGGTTGCGGGTCGAGATGGGACGGTTGCGGTCAGAACTCGCCGGTCTTGCCGAGATCAACGCCACCATGGCTGGCTTTACGCTGGCGCCGCTCGATGCGCATCAGGTCGCGGTGCTGGCGCCGCCGGTGGAAGACCAGCATGCCGGGGTGCTGGCGCTGCTCGCCGATGGCGAAGCCTGGGCGAGCTCGGCGCTCGCCATCGCTCTCGGCACCAGCCCCCGCACGGTGCAGCGGGCGTTGGAGCAACTGGCTGCTGCCGGAAAAGTGCAGTCGTTCGGCCGCGGCAGGGCGCTGCGCTGGATCACGCCGCCGGTGCCGGGTTTCCCGACGGCATTGTTACTCCCGGGTCCGCTGCCGGGCGACTAGAGGTTCAGGCAGTGCAATTGAGCGAGAGGTCAATCCGATGAAACATGCGCATGCCGAGATCGTACGAGAGTACGGTCCATTCCCGGGGGTCGACTCGGTGGCGGGCGTCACCTTCGATGGCACCAACGTGTGGTTCGCCTCGGGCGACCGGATCAACGCCTTCGATCCGGAGAGCGGCGTACCGGTGCGCAGCATCGACGTCGCGGCGCATGCCGGCACCACCTTCGATGGCGAGCATCTCTACCAACTGGCGGAAGATGTGATCCAGAAGATCGATCCCAGGAGCGGGCGGGTGGTCAAGACCATCCCGTCGCCAGGCGGCGGCTCGGGGCTCGCCTGGGCCGAGGGCTCGCTCTGGGTCGGGCAGTATCGCGGCAAGCAGATTCTCGAGGTCGACCCCGAGACCGGCAAGGTGCTGCGCAACATCAACTCCAACCGCTTCGTCACCGGGGTGACCTGGGTTGATGGCGAGCTCTGGCACGCGACGCTCGAGGATGGGCAGAGCGAACTCAGGCGCCTCGACCCGCAATCGGGCGAAGTGCTGGAACAGCTCGACATGCCCGCCGGCAAGGGGGTTTCGGGGCTCGAGTCCGATGGCCGTGACCGGTTCTATTGCGGCGGCAACAATTCCAGCACGGTGCGGGCGGTGCGGCGGCCGAAACGAGAGACCGCGGCGGCGTGACTGACGGCCGCCTGCCGGTTCCAGCGGGAAGCGGCAGGCGATTCGGCTCGCCGATATGGGCTACTGATAAAAGGACCTGATGGCTGTCGCCGCTTCATGTGGCGGCAGCTTCGCCAGTTCTCGCATCATGGCCGTCGCCGCGATGCAGTATGCTTCGTGCTCACTCGGCGTAATTTGCTCGACGGGGGTCATGAATGCATCGAACTCGGCTTGCGTGAGCGTGTTCCGCATCGCCCATCCGACAGCACCCCAGATGGAGTCGAGATAGGTTTGCGTGACGGATGGCGCGGTGCCGACGCTGCGCACGATCCGCTCATTGACCGCAGCCTCCCGGGCCGCCAGCTCCGGCGAGATATAGCTCTTCAGATTGATCTGCTGCGTGCCCGAGGCATAGTGGAAACACGCTGTCGTATCTAGTTGCCGCAACGCGTCGTATTCATCCGCCGCGACCAGTGCGTACTGGACCAGTGTCTGATCATCGGCGCGAGAGAGGCGAGTGGTCACGAGCTTGATAATGATGCCGTTTACTTCGCTGGTCAGCGCATCTACCGAGATATTCCCTTCCGCATAGTCGAGCCCGCGCGCGTAGATCCGGGCGGCCTGATCGGGGGCGTGGGTGTCGATCGCTTCGTAAAGGCCGGATGCGGCGAGCAGGGTTTCGCGGACGGAGGCGAGCGACGCTGCAGCGGTGAAGCCATCGGGAAGCGCGGCCAGCTTGGACGCGTCGCCGAGGGTGACGCCGGCCTCGCGCAGCTCCTCGCGCGTCGGATACCAGATGCTCTCCGGTGGCACCCGCAAGGCGCGATCGAGAAAGCCCGCCGACAGACCGGCCGAGCGGTAGAGGCTGGCCCAGGCGTCATTCATCTCGCGCAGGTCCTGTTCGCTCATGCCGGGAAAGAAGCTGCCGTGGAAGCCCAACCTGCCATTCTGGCCAACCAGGCGATTCCGCCCTGCCACGAAAACCAGCGTGCAGGCCGATGAACACTCATCGGACACGAAGGTATCGAGGCCGCGCTCGCGGACCAGATCGAAGATTTTCCGGGCCTCGGCGACGCGTCCGCCGGGACTGCTGAGCAGCAGGCCCGTGACATTGGGCGCGGCGCCCAGCAAGAGGTCCACCTGACCGGCCAGCCCATACTTGATGCCGCCGTCGAGCACGAGAAAGCGCGCGTCGTCGGAAAGTCGCAGGGTCGCGTCCGGAATATCGGGATCGTTCAGGAACACGATGCGCGACAGCTCGGCAAACTGCGGCGCCGCGTTATTGGTAATCGCCAGGCCGAACTGCAGCACCCCGATCGCGGCCATTACCTGCGCCGCCCGCGCCCAGAACGCACTTCTGCGCGCTCTGGACTGCTCGCCGGCGCGCCGCTCGGCAGAGCGCCAGAGCCCGACGACCTGCCAGATTGCCAGCATTGTCAGGGTGGTCCAGATGAACGCCTGGAACGCCAGGATGCCGGCGGGCTCGTATCCATCATTGGGCGTGAGGATGGAGGAGAGGAAGAGAACGGCGACGCCGGCGCCGAGGTTGACGGCGAAATTGACCAGCCAATAGGACACTGGCAGCGGCAGCTCGCCACGCCAGTGGCGGGCGATGATGTTCTGCGAACGCTTCGGCTTAGGCTGCGGTGGAGAGGGAAGGGGTGGCGGCGCGGACTGGGTACGCACCGACAGGGCGATCTCCTCCTCCAGCTGCATCTGAGCCGCGACTGCCGTCTCGTCGGATCTGGGTGTCTGAGGGAGCGGCGGTGGTTGGTCTCCTGCGGTCGCAACGGCCAGGGCCGGCGACGCGGACCGTCGCAGCTGCCGCAGGATAAGGTAGGCCGGTATGGCGGCTACGAAGTAGAACAGCCATGTCGATACCATCGGACGGCTCGGCGAGGCGTTGGTGAAACCGGTACCGAAAACGACGACAAGCAACGCCACCGCATCGGAGGCCGAATAGGGCAGTCGCAACAGCTTGTGAATGATCCAGCCAAGCACGCCGCCGAAAAAGACGGAGCCGACAACGGCGCCGACCAGGCCCCCGATGAACGCCACAATATCCCCCCAGTTACGGCAGTGCCGCGCGTCGACATACCGGTGCACCTAACGAAACGCAGTGCAACACAACATTGCGCCGCCCCTCTCCGGAGCGGCCCCCTCGGGCAACGCTACTGTCGAGGCTTTTGGGTTTGCAAGGGGCCGTGGAGGTAGGCCGGGCGCCTGCTCACAACGTGAGGACGCCGTCCATGACCCGTGCAGGCCACCGCGCCGATGGGAAGACCCGCAAAAACGAACCGGCCGACTCCCTGGGGGAGCCGGCCGGTTTTTCTTTTCGGGGCGTCTGTATCCGTCAGAAGGCGCCGTGGCAGTGCTTGAACTTCTTGCCCGAACCGCAGGGGCAGGGGGCGTTGCGCGACACGCCGACCAGCAGTTTCGGGTCGATGGGCCGGAGCGCCGGGTCGGCCTCGATCACCCCGGCACCGGCAGCGGCGCCTGCGGCGGCGAAGGCCGCCAGCGACGGGGCGGGCCCAAGGGCGCGCGGCATGGTCCCGGTGACATCGGTTTCGGCGTCGTTCTCGCCGGTGGTCGGATCGATATGGATCTCGTCGAGCCCATCGAGGTCGGCCTGCAGCGGCGTCGGCTGACGCATCTGGATCTCGACATGGCTGAGCTGGGTGGTGACCAGCTCGCGCAGGCTCGACAGCAACTGCTCGAACAGCTCGAACGCCTCGCGCTTGTACTCGGTCAGCGGGTCGCGCTGGGCGAGGCCGCGCCAGCCGACGACTTTCGAGAGGTGATCGAGAGTGACCAGGTGCTCGCGCCACAGCCCGTCGATCGACTGCAGGAGGATCGATTTCTCGACCTGGCGCATGATGTCGGGCGAGTAGCGGGCGACCTTGGAGGCGGCGAACTCGTCGGCGATCTTGATGATGCGCTCGCGCACGGCTTCGGCGTCGATGCCTTCCTCATGCGTCCAGGCCTCAACCGGCAGGTCGACATTGAGATAGGTCTTGCCGGCCGCAACCAGTTGCTCGGTTTGCCACTGCTCGGGATAGGAGCGCTCGGGAATGGACTTGGCGATGATGTCGTCCACCACCTGGTGGCGCATCTCGTTGACGGTCTCGGCGACGTCCTCGCTGTCCATCAGTTCGAGGCGTTCGGTGAAGATCGCCTTGCGCTGATCGTTCATCACGTCGTCGTATTTCAGGATGTTCTTGCGGATGTCGAAGTTGCGGGCTTCGACGCGGGCCTGGGCCCGCTCGATGGCCTTGGTGACCCACGGGTGGGTGATCGATTCGCCCTGCTCGAGCCCGAGCTTTGACAACATCGAATCCATCGATTCGACCGGGAAGATGCGCATCAGGTCGTCCTGCAGGCTCAGGAAGAACTTCGAATGGCCCGGGTCGCCCTGGCGGCCGGCGCGGCCGCGCAGCTGGTTGTCGATACGGCGGCTTTCGTGCCGCTCGGTGCCGATGATGTAAAGGCCGCCGGCAGCCAGCACCTTGGCCTTGTCCTCGGCGATGGTGCGCTTGATCTCGGCGATCCTGGCCTCGCGCTCGGCGCCTTCGAGGCCTGCCGCCTCTTTCTCGATGCGCATCTCGAGGTTGCCGCCGAGCTGGATGTCGGTACCGCGGCCGGCCATGTTGGTGGCGATGGTGACGGCGCCCGAAACGCCGGCATCGGCGACGATCTGGGCTTCCTGCTCGTGGTGGCGGGCATTCAGCACCGCGATGTCCTTGATGCCCTTGCCGCGGAGAATTTCCGCCAGCATCTCGGATTTCTCGATCGAGGTGGTGCCGACGAGGATCGGCTGGCCGCGGCCGCGCGCATCGACGATCAGGTTGGCGATCTCGTCGAACTTTTCCGCAGCGGTGCGGAAGATGGCGTCGTCCTCGTCCTTGCGCTTGACCGCGACGTTGGTCGGGATCGAGGTGACGGTCAGGCCATAGATATCGCCGAATTCCTCGGCTTCGGTGGCCGCCGTGCCGGTCATGCCGGCCAGCTTCTTGTAGAGGCGGAAATAGTTCTGGAAGGTGATCGAGGCGAGGGTCTGGTTCTCGGCCTGGATCTTGACGTGTTCCTTGGCTTCCAGCGCCTGGTGCAGGCCTTCCGAATAGCGGCGGCCCGGCATCATGCGGCCGGTGAACTCGTCGATGATCACCACTTCGTCGTTGCGGACGATGTAATCCTTCTCGCGCTGGAACATCTTGTGGGCGCGCAGGCCCGAGTTGAGGTGGTGGACCAGCGCCACGTTCTCGATGTCGTAGAGGTTTTCGCCCTTGAGCTGGCCGTTCGCGACCAGAGCCGCCTCGAGCTTTTCGATGCCCTGGTCGGTGAAGGTGGCCGAGCGCTGCTTCTCGTCGATCTCGTAGTCGCCCTCGCCGAGCAGCGGGATCAGCGTGTCGGCCATCTCGTAGAGCGAGGAGCGGTCGGCCGAGGGGCCGGAAATGATCAGCGGAGTGCGGGCTTCGTCGATGAGGATCGAGTCCACTTCGTCGACGATGGCGTATTCGTGGCCGCGCTGCACCATCTGGTCGCGGCTGTATTTCATGTTGTCGCGCAGATAGTCGAAGCCGAACTCGTTATTGGTGCCGTAGGTGATGTCGGCGGCGTAGTTGGCCTTGCGTTCGGCGTCGTCGAGACCGTGGACGATTATGCCGGTGGTCAGCCCGAGGAAGCGATAGATCTGGCCCATCCAGCTCAAGTCGCGACGCACCAGGTAGTCGTTGACGGTGACGAGGTGGACGCCCTTGCCGGGCAGGGCGTTGAGGTAGACCGCCAGCGTCGCCACCAGGGTCTTGCCTTCACCGGTCTTCATTTCGGCGATGGAGCGGTTGTTGAGCACCATGCCGCCGATCAGCTGCACATCGAAGTGGCGCATGCCCAGCACGCGCTTGCTGGCTTCACGGACGGTGGCGAAGGCGGGCTCGAGAATGTCGTCGAGGCTCTTGCCGGCCGCCAGCTGATCGCGGAATTCCTGGGTCTTGGCCTTCAACTGCTCGTCGGTGAGCTTTTCGAACTCGGGCTCGAGCGCGTTGATCGCGGCGACCCTCGGGAGGTACTTTTTCACCTGTCGATCGTTCGCCGAACCGAAGATCGCCTTGGCGATTGCAGCCAGTACCATTCGTGTCGTCCTTTGATTGTTCAGGGCCGGGTGGCGCTAAGGCGCTTCATCTCATCCGGCAGGCGGCGGGTCCTCACCCGTCAACACTCTTTGAAGTGGTGCGACATGTAAGAGCGGGTGTTTTGCTTGTCAACGGAACGCAAATGGGCGAAACCTCCCACGCCGCGGGCCGGGGGCCCTGCGCCATCCGAGGAGAATTCCCTATGAACGTCCATGCCCCGCGGGGTTTCCACCAGGTTCTGAGGACCATGGCCGGCGCCCTGTTGCTCGGCACAGCACTTGGCTTCGCCCCCGTCGCCGCCCTGGCGCAAGATGCCGCCGCCCCTGCTGCCCCTGCCGCAGCCGCTCCCGTAGCGCCGGAAACGGTGGTCGCGACCATCGGCGACCAGACCATCACCGAGGCCGATATCACATTCGCCACGGAAGACCTGCGCCAGGAGCTGCAGCGCGTGCGGCCCGAAGAGCGCCGCGCCTTCCTGATCAATGTGCTGATTGACATGAAAGTGATGGCCAAGGCGGCCAAGGCGGCCGGCATGGCCGACACCGACACGTTCAAGCGGCACCTGCAGTATCTCGAGGAACGGGAGCTGCGCCAGGACTACTTCTCCGACAAGGTGGCCACGATGGTGACCGAGGAGTCGCTGAAGGCTGCCTACGACCAGTACGTCAAGGACTTCAAGCCGGTCGAGGAAGTGCACGCCCGGCATATCCTCGTCGCCACCGAGGACGAGGCCAAGGCGGTCAAGGCCGAGCTCGATGCCGGCAAGCCGTTCGAAGTGCTCGCCATGGAGAAGACCACCGACCCCTCTGGCAAGCAGAACGGCGGCGACCTGGGCTTCTTCTCCAAGGACATGATGGTTCCGGAATTCGCCGACGTGGCTTTCACGCTCGAGCCGGGCAAGATTTCGGATCCGGTGCAGACCCAGTTCGGCTGGCACATCATCAAGGTCGAGGAAAAGCGCATGAGCTCGCCGCCGCCGATCGAGCAGGTGCAGCAGCAGCTGGCCCAGGACCTGATGTTCAAGGCGTTCAACGACATCGTCGGTCCGCTGAAGAAGGACGCCAAGCTCGATATTCCCGACGCCGCGCTTGCGGCGGCGGTCAAGAAGCAGGCCGACTCGGCTGCCGAGGACGAAGCCGGCACGACGCCCTGAGGCGTGCTGCCGCAGCGATGATCTGAATGGAACCCCGGCCTCGGCCGGGGTTCTGTCATTTGACGAGGCCGCGCACCAGGATGGCGGTGACCTTGTCGATGGCGCCGGCCTCGCCATCGAGCCGGTCGGTCAGCAGCAGTTTCCAGGCATAGGCCGACATCAGGTCGGAGGCGGCGAGGCTGTCTGCCTCGGCTCGCATCTCGCCGCGCGCCTTGGCGCGCTCGAACAGGCCTGCGGTATGCCGAGTACGCTCGATCGAGTAGGCCTGCAGCGCGTCGGCCGCCTTCGGATCGGCCTGGGCCTCGGCGATCAGCGACTTGTAGACACCGCCGGTGTTGCCGGACCAGAAACGGACCAACTCGGTCAGGAAGCTGCGGATGTCGCCCTCGAGCGTTCCGGTATCCGGGTCAGGCAGGCGCGAACTCTTGAGCCGCGTGTAGACGTCGAGCAGCAGGTGCGCCTTGGAGGGCCACCAGCGGTAGATGGTGGGCTTGCCGGCGCGGGCCCGTCGCGCCACCGCCTCGATCGAGAAGCCGGCATAGCCCGCTTCGCAGAAGATGTCCTCGGCCGCGGCAAGGATGGCCTCGTGGCTGTCGGGGTTGCGGGCCGCCCCGATGGATCGGCGCGGCTGACTGTCGGTGGTCATGGTTCTCACTAGGCCCCACAGGCGTGCATGGCTGGGATACACGAAAAGGATGCTGTCATCCACTTGAACGTTACGTTCCGTTTCGATATGTAACGAGCCGTACCGTTCATATGGGGTTTCGAAATGTCTGTTCAATCCGCCACCGCCACCGCCACCGTACCAGCCAAGCCCGTCGGTCCTTCACTGGCGGCCCGCACCCGCATGGCGCTGCTGGTGCTGGTGGCCGTCTATCCCGTCATTACCGCGATCATCTATCTGGTGGCGCCGTTCACCGAGGGCTGGCCGGTGTGGGAGCGCAACTTCGTCGTCGCCCCGTTGATGGTGGTCGCCATGGTCTACTTCATCATCCCGGGTATCCAGTCGCGTTTCGGCCGCTTCATCGCGACCGGCCGGATCAACAAATGAACTGCTTTGCGGCTTGCTTGTGATCGAGGCTTGAGGCAAACGGATGGGCCTATTGTCGCCGTTCAGGACGCAACATGGCCCATCCCGTCTCTCCCCTCGCGCCCAAGACTTACCCGGAACTGCCGGATGTCGCGGGAGTTCGGTTCGCGACAGCCGAAGCCGGGATCAAATACAAGAATCGCACTGACGTTCTGCTCGTCTCGATGGATGAAGGGACAGTCGTGGCGGGCGTGCTGACCCGCTCGAAATGTCCTTCGGCAGCCGTCGACTGGTGCCGGCAGAATCTGGGCGGCGGCAAGGCGCGGGCGCTGCTGGTCAACTCCGGCAATGCCAATGCCTTTACCGGCCAGAAGGGCAAGGCCTCGGTTTCCCTGTCGGCCGATATTGTCTCGAAGGCGCTCGGTGTTGCGCCGAGCGAGATCTTCCTCGCCTCCACCGGCGTTATCGGCGAACCGCTCGATGCGCAGAAATTCGCCGGCGTCACCTCCGAGATGGCGACCCGGCTGGCGCCTGGTCCCTGGATGGATGCCGCCAAGGCGATCATGACCACCGACACGTTCGCCAAGGTTGCGACGGCCACCGTCGAGTTCGATGGCGTGCCGGTGGTGATCTCCGGCATTGCCAAGGGCTCGGGGATGATTGCGCCCGACATGGCGACGATGCTGAGCTTCGTGTTCACCGACGCGCCGATCGCGGCAGGCGTCCTGCAGGAGCTGCTGCAGCCGGCGATCGATACGAGCTTCAACGCCGTTACCGTCGACAGCGACACCTCGACCTCCGATACCTGCCTGGTGTTCGCCACCGGCAAGGCCGATATCCCGGCCATCAGTTCGGCGACCGATCCGCGTGCCGAGGTGTTCGCCGAGGCGCTGGCCGACGTGCTGCATGAACTCGCCATCCATGTGGTACGCGACGGCGAGGGCGCCACCAAGATGGTGAGCGTCACCGTCGAGGGCGCGACGAGCGACAAGAGCGCGTTCCGCATCGCCCAGTCGATCGCCAATTCGCCGCTGGTCAAGACCGCGATTGCCGGCGAGGACGCCAATTGGGGCCGCATCGTCATGGCGGTGGGCAAGGCCGGCGAGCCGGCCGACCGCGACAGGCTCGAGATCAGCTTCGGCGAAATCCGCGTCGCCACGCAGGGCGAACGCGACCCCGCCTACAACGAGGCGGCGACCAGCGCCTACATGAAGAACGAAGAGATCGAGGTGCGCGTCGGGCTGGGCCTCGGCACCGGCACCGCGACGGTCTACACCTGCGACCTGACGCACGGCTACATCACCATCAACGGCGACTACAGGTCCTGATGGTTCCACTCAGCGTCAGCCAGATCGAGGGAGCAACCCTCACCGCGTGGCCAGCGCTCAGGCAGGCACAGGATGGACTGTGGCTGTGGCGCTACGCACAGGGCTACACCAAGCGCGCCAACTCGATCCACTGTCTCGATGCGAGCGATGGCGGCTATGCCGAGCTCAGGCTGATGCGGCTGGCCGAACTGTCCAAGCGCCACCGCATTCCGCCGGTGTTCCGGGTGACGCCGCTGACCGCGCCGGAGATCGTCGAGGTGCTCGACGGGTTGCTGTGGGAAGAGTTCGAGCCGAGCCTCGTCATGGCGATGGAAATGCCCAACGAGGATTTCCCGCTCGACTTCCAGGCCCGCTATTTCGAGCCGACCGATCCGCAATGGATCCGGGCGCAGGCCCAGATGTCGGGCTACGACCAGCCGACCATCGACGTGCTGGGCGAAATCCTGGGCCATATTTCCTGCGAAGCGCGCGGCGTGCTGGTCTACCACAAGGCCGGCCTGCCGGTCGCGGCGGCGCTCGCTGCAGTGGCGAGCGGCATCGGCATCTATCTCAACGTCGTCACCCATCCGAACGCCCGCGGCATGGGCTATGGGCGAGCGGTGATGGGCGCGGCGCTCAACTGGGTGCGCTCGAAAGGCGCCACCCATTCGGCCATCCAGGTGCTGGCCGGCAACACGCCGGCGCTCAACCTCTACGGCTCGCTCGGCTTCGGCGAAGTCTACCCCTACACCTATAGGCGGGCGCCGGATTGGGGCCGCGGGTGAAGATCCAGCTCGTCGTCGCCTGCGCCCTGATCGATGCCGATCGGCGCGTGCTCATCGCGCAGCGCCCTGAGGGCAGGCAACTGGCGGGACTGTGGGAGTTCCCGGGCGGCAAGCTCGAGGCGGGGGAAAGTCCAGAGGACGCATTGATCCGCGAACTCGAAGAAGAGCTGGGTATTTCCACCCAGACGGCGTGCCTTGCTCCGTTAAGCTTTGCGTCCCACTCTTACGAAAACTTTCATCTTCTGATGCCACTTTACGTCTGCCGGAAGTGGCAGGGCGTGCCGGAGGCGCGTGAGCATGCTGCCCTGAAGTGGGTGCGACCGCAGACGCTGCGCGATTACCCGATGCCGCCGGCAGACGAACCGCTGATCGCACCGCTCTGCGATCTGCTCTGAGGGTGGCGATGACGGTTGTGTTCGATCAGATCAGGGATTTTGCCGTCAACGAGGATGGCGCCACGGCGATCGAGTACGGCCTTATCGCAGCGTTGATCGCAGTCGGCGTCCTCGTGGCGATGACCGCGCTGGGCGGCAGCGTGACCTCGCTGTTCGAATATGTTTCCAGCCGTTCGGCCGAGCAGCTCGACAACGCCGCGCTCTAGATCCTTTCCGGCGCGGCGCGCCGGCTAATCAGCCTTTCCCAACACGTCCTTGAGCCGCACCGTGGCGCTGCCCGGGCGCAGCGGCTTCTGCTGGCTCTCGTGCGGAGCCCAGCCGCTCAGCCAGATGATCTCCAGCGTGGCGCGGACGCGACCATCGGGATCGCCCGCCAGTTCGGCGTAGGCAGCGGCGGCGCTGGCGAGCAGCGTCCGCGTCGCCATGCGGCCAGGCCGGTCGGCCAGCGGGTTCTGGGCGCCGAGGCCCTTGAGCTCGCGCATCAGGCGCAGCAGATCCGCATAGCGGATCGGATAGGTCTCGAGATCGGTCACCGGCAAGGCGTAGCCCGAACGTTGCAGCAGGCCGCCGGCATCGGCCAACGGGATGAACGGCGCGACCCGGGCGAAGGCGCCGCCAGAGGTCTCGGCGTCGGCGCGCAGGAAGGCCTGGCGCAGCTCGGTGAGGCTGTCGCCACCGAGCGCCGCCGCGATCATCAGCCCGTCGGGCCGCAGATGGGCGCGCAGGCGCGCCAGAAAGCCGGGGACGTCGTTGACCACCTGCAGATCGAACAACGAGACGATCAGGTCGTAGTCGTCGTGCGGCAGGAGCAGCGCCTCGGGGTCGACCAGCGGCGCATCGGGCGAGCCGAGCACGGTCGAGACGCGCTCGAAGGCGAAGGCGCCGCTGGCCGAGCGGCCCAGCAGCGGCAGCCGCGCGCCGTCGGGCGACATGATCAGCGCCCGCTCGAAGGTGCGGGACACGGTGATCAGCCGCGCGGCCAGGTCGTCGAGCGCCAACTGGGTGACGAAGTCGTCGGGGTCGGGTGGCCGCCGGCCGAGATGCTCGGCGATCAGCGTGCGGTCGAAGACCTTCGGGGGCAGGGCCATAATCAATCCGCGGGAGTGTTCGGTTCGGTGCGGGCTCAGGAAAGTCTCGCAACTTTCCCGGTTCCGGCTTTAGACTGCGGCGTTATGGAATTGGGGCAGGGCAAAGTCAAAGCCGGATCGGCCGCCATGGCGCGGCTGGGCGGCGCTTTGCTCGACCTGGTCTATCCACCGACCTGTCTCGACTGCGACGCGCCCATTGCGGTGCACGCCGCGCTCTGCCCGGGCTGTTTCGCCAGGCTCAGGCCGATCACCCAACCCTGGTGTCCGGTGCTGGGCCTGCCGTTCGAGATATCGATCGGCCCCGAGGTGCGCTCGGCCGAGGCGATTGCCGATCCGCCGCCCTTCGATCGAGCCCGTTCGGCGGTGCTCTACAACGAGGTGGCCCGGGCCATCGTCAGTCGGCTCAAATATGGCGACCGGCCGGAACTGGCGGGGTTCTGCGCCCGCCTGATGCACCCGGCCGGCAAGGAGTTCTGGGCTGAAGGCCCGGTGCTCGTGCCGGTGCCGCTCCATCGCTGGCGGCAGTTCGAGCGCCGCTACAATCAATCCACCGAACTGGCCCGGGCGCTCGCCCGGCTCACCGGACTCAGCGTCGATACCGGGCTCGTCGCCCGCAGCCGGCGCACCCGGCAGCAGGTGGGGCTGTCGAACGAGGCGCGCCAGCGCAACGTGGCCGGTGCCTTCACAGCCCATCCCGAGGCGTTGCGCCGGCTCAAGGGGCGCGGCGTGGTGCTGGTCGATGACGTGATCACCACCGGCTCGACCGTCAAGGCTATCACCCGCGAGCTCAGACGGGCTGGGGTAGGCAAAATCGATGTGATCTCGTTCGCACGCGTTGTGACAGGCGCAGAACTCCCCATATAGAACACAACAAACCCCAGCGTTTCTGTAGGCGAGATGAAAAAGGTAGAGATCTATACGACCCAATGGTGCCCCTATTGCCATGCAGCCAAGTCGCTGCTGGACGAAAAGGGAGTGAGCTACGAGGAAGTCGACGCCGACGACCCGGACGTGCGCCTGGCGATGGTGCAGCGCGCCAACGGCCGTCGGACCGTGCCGCAGATCTTCGTGGGCGAAACCCATGTCGGCGGCTATGACGACATGGCGGCGCTCGATCGTCGCGGCCAGCTCGACCCGCTGCTCGCGAACTAGGACTTTTCACATGCGCGTCGCGGCCCTGCAGATGAATTCGGGCACCCAGCCGGGCCCCAATCTCGACCAGTTCGAGCGGCTGGCGACCGAAGCGGCAGCTGAGGGCGCCACCTATCTGTTGTCGCCGGAAGTCTCGGTGGTGTTCGCCGAGAACCGCGACGGGCTGAAAGCCGTCGCCGGGCCATGGGACGACAACCCCGCGATCGCGCGTGTCGGCGGCATCGCCAGGCGCCTCGGGGTGAGCCTGCATCTTGGCTCGCTCGCCGTGGCGCTGCCCGATGGACGCTTCGCCAACCGGTCGGTGCTGTTCCGTCCCGACGGGTCGATCGCTGCGACCTATGACAAGATCCACCTGTTCGACGCGACGTTGCCGGGCCTGAGGAATTATCGCGAGAGCGAGACCTATGCCGGCGGCGACAGCGCCGTGGTGACCGACGCGCCGGGTTTCCGGCTCGGCATGAGCATCTGCTACGATGTGCGCTTTCCGGCCTTGCACCGGGCGCTGGCGGAAGCCGGGGCGGCGGTGATTTCCGTGCCCGCGGCCTTTACCGTTCCCACCGGCGAAGCACACTGGGAAATATTGCTCAGGGCGCGCGCCATCGAGACCGGCGCGTGGGTGATCGCTGCGGCGCAGGCCGGCACGCATGAGAATGGCCGCTCCACCTGGGGCCATTCGATGATCATCGACCCCTGGGGCAGGATCGTCGCGCAGCTCGGCGGCGACGGCCCCGGCATCGCCATCGCCGAGATCGAACTATCAGCGGTGGAAGACGCCCGCGCGCGGGTTCCGGCGCTTGCCAACGCACGCCGGTTTTCGCTAACCGTCGACGCTTCGGGCCCCACGGTATCCGCCCGAGAGGACGTATCGGCGTGATCAGCTACTCGCTCATCTGTGACAGATCCCACAAATTCGACGCCTGGTTCAAAAGCGCCGAGGCGTATGACCAGCAGGCCGAGCGCGGCATCGTCACCTGCCCGATCTGCAACTCGGTGCGGGTGGAGAAAGCGTTGATGGCGCCGGCGCTGTCGCGCATGAACTCCGACAAGCTGTCGCTGTCGAGCGGCCACCCGCAGCAGGCCGAGATCCGCGAAATGCTGCGTGTGATGCGCAAGAAGGTCACCAGCGAGGCCGACTATGTCGGCGACAAGTTCGCCGAAGAAGCGCGCAAGATCCACTTCAAGGAAGCCGACCCGCGCGGCATCTATGGTGAGGCTACCCGCGACGAGGTGGCCGAGCTGATCGACGACGGCGTCGATTTCCTGCCGCTGCCGCACGTGCCGGACGAGGCGAACTAGCGCTCTCCAGGGCGAGGGGCGCAGAACTTTCCGGTCCCGACCTTCGGCAATTCAACGACTTACCCGTCAACTGCTCCTAAGGGCAGGGTTGATCGGCAAGTGCCGATGGATGCAGTCTGGGGGTCTCCCTCCCAGCAGACTCCCCGGAGATATCCCAAAATGTCTACCCCCGACGCAGCCCTTTCGGGCACGTTCGCCATTGGTGGCGACCTCATCGTCAATCGTCTCGGCTTCGGCGCCATGCGCATCACCGGCCCCGGTATCTGGGGCGAGCCGGAGGACCCCGAGGAGGCGCGGCGCACCCTGCGGCGCGTGCCCGAGCTCGGCATCAACTTCATCGACACCGCCGAGAGCTATGGCCCCTATGTCAGCGAGCAACTGATCGGCGAAGAACTGGCGCCCTATGCCCAGGGCAGCATCATTGCCACCAAATCCGGCCTCACCCGGCATGGCCCCGGCTCCTGGCCAATTCTCGGCCGCCCGGAATTTCTGAAGCAAGGCGTGCTGATGAGCCTGCGGCGGCTCAAGCTCGAGCGCCTCGACCTGTGGCAGTTGCACCGGATCGATCCGACTGTCCCGCGCGACGAGCAGTTCGACGCCATTGCCGGCTTCATTGCCGACGGCCTGGTGCGCCATGCCGGGCTCAGCGAAGTGACCGTCGAGGAGATCGAGGCGGCGCGGCGGTTCTTCCCGGTCGCGACGGTACAGAACCGCTACAACCCGACGGCGCGCGGCAGCGATGCGGTGCTCGACTATTGCGAGGCCAACGGCATCGGTTTCATTCCCTGGGCGCCACTCGGAGGCGAGCGAGGACCGGGCGCCACCGAGCAGGCGATCGCCGCCAGATACGGGGCGACGCCCAGCCAGATCGCCCTCGCCTGGGCGCTGAAGCGCTCGCCGGTGATGTTGCCGATCCCTGGGACCGGCAAGGTGAAGCATCTGGAGGAGAACACCGCCGCTGCCGCCATCGTGCTCAGCGATGAGGATTTCGCCGCACTGAACCAGCGCTGAGGGCGCTCCAATCTGCTGAACGGCGCCCGACATGCGCCGTTCAGTCATGGTTCAAGCCGATCGCCGCAGATTGCCTCCACGAACGGCGCCCCGCGCGCCCCACGAAGGAGGATAGAATGCACCATTCCACCCTGATCCCCGCCGCCACCGCCACCGGCGGCGCCATCCGCGCCGTGATGAGCGACAGCGCCTCGAGCGTCCTCGAGGCATTGGAGCCGTTCGATATCGCCATCGAAGCGGCGCTCGACCGCAGCTACGGCGCCGGCCGCTGGTTCGTCTACTGGGACGAGGACCTCAGGGGCCGGCCGATCCGCGGCACCATCACGCTGGCCTATGGGCATGAAACGCTGGTGATCGGCTGATCGCTGCGGCGTCCGTCCATACACGAACATCGCATGTAAAAAATCATTTTACAGAAGAGAATGACTGCGCCACTCTCCGCGTCATAGCTGGCAGGGAGAACGCGCATGGATGGGTTGCTGGAGCAGGGGCTCAATCGCATCGACTGGATACGCAGCCGGATGCAGCTGCTGAAGCGGGTGCGCGAGGATTTCGCGACGCGCCGCCCATTCGCCGGCAGGACGATCGGTGTTTCGCTGCATCTCGAGCCCAAGACCGCCGTGCTGATCGAGGCACTGGCCGCGGGCGGCGCGACGATCGTCGGCACCGGCAACTATGGCTCCACCCAGGACGACGTGGTGGCGGTGCTCCGGCACTGGGGGCTCAGCATTTTCGGGCGGCGCGAGGTCAGCTGGGACGAGCACCTGGGCAATGTCCGCAAGGTGGTGGAACAGCGCCCCGATATCCTGCTCGACAACGGCGCCGACCTCGTGGCGCTGGCGCTGGAGAGCGGCGCCGCGGACCAGATCATCGGCGGCACGGAGGAGACCACCTCGGGCGATGACCGGCTGCGGCTGGAGTTTCCCGGCAAGGTGCCGTTTCCGGTGATCGTCATCAATGACAGCCCGCTCAAGCAGATCGTCGAGAACAAGCACGCGGTCGGGCAGGGCAATGTCGAGTCGATCATGCGGATGACCAACCTGATGATCAACGGCCGGCGTTTCGTGGTGGTCGGCTATGGCTGGTGCGGGCGCGGCATGGCGCAATATATCCGCTCGTTCGGCGGACAGGTCGGGGTGGTCGAACTCGATCCGATCAAGCAGCTCGAGGCGGTGATGGACGGCTTTCGCGTGGCGCCGCTCGAACAACTGGCGCCGTGGGGACAGTTCTTCTGCACCGCAACGGCCCGTGAGCGCGTCGTTTCCTCATCTGCCTTCGCCCTGATGCCGGATGGCGCGATCCTCGCCAATTCCGGCCATTTCCCGACCGAGATCGACACCGACGCGTTGCGCCGGGAGGCGGCCTCGGTCAGGCGGCTCGGCGCGATGATCGAGGAGTTCACCATGCCGGATGGACGCCGGCTGATCCTGCTCACCGAGGGGCGGATGATCGAGCTTGCCGGTGTCGAGGCCAAGGGAAATTCGATCGAGGCGATGGATCTGGGCTTCATGCTGCAGGCGCTGTCGCTGGAAAGGGTGGCGAGCGGCGCCGCGACACTGGTAAAGGGTCCACAGGCGGTGCCGGCGGACATCAACCGGACGATCGCCGCCCGCATGGTTGCGGATTTCACCGGGGAGACCTGATGCCCAAGGACGTGGATGCGACGCCCGACTATGCCGTGCCGGCATTGGAGAAGGCGCTCGACATTCTCGAGCTGCTGTCGGGGCGAGCCGAGGGACTGACGCAGAACCAGATCGGGGCGGAAGTCGGCCGCTCGGCCAGCCAGATCTTCCGTACGCTCGCCGTGCTCGAACAGCGCGGCTACCTGGTCCGCGAGCGACCCGCCGGGCTCTACTATCTGTCGATGCAGCTGTTCGAAATGGCGCATCGGCATCCTGCCGTGCGCGGCCTGGTGCAGGTGGCGATCGCGCCGATGCGCCGGTTGGCCGAGGCGGTGCGGCAGAGCTGCAATCTCGGCATTGCCGATTTCGGCCGCATGATCGTCATCGCCGAAGCCGAAGGGCCGGCGGCGTTCGGGTTCCGGGTGCGCGTCGGCGGCCATTTCGCGCTGCTCGGCGCGGCCAGCGGGCGGGCGCTGCTGGCGTTCCAGGACGATGCGGTGCGTGCGGACTGGCTGGCGCTTTCGGATGCCGCGGGCATGCCGTCGGCCGAGCGCGACAGACTGCTGGCCAGGCTGCCGGCCATCCGGGAGCGGGGCTACGAGGAAACGGCGGATGGCCTCCATTCCGGCGTTACCGACCTGGCGTTCCCGGTGCTGCGCGCCGGCCGGGCCCTGGCAATCCTCACCATCCCCTATGTCTCGACCAGCTACAGCGAGGTGCCGCTCGAAGCGGTGAAACGCCATGGTGCGGCGACCGCCGCCGAGCTGTCGGCGGCGCTGGCCGGCGGCTGAGGGGCGCCCGGTCAGGCCGGCCTTGCCGCCAGCACCATGTAGTTGACGCCCAGATCGCGGCTCGGCCGCCATTCGTCGGCCAGCGGATGGAACACCACGCCGGTCTTGTCGATCACCCTCAGGCCGTTACGGGTGCAGAGCGCCGAAATCTCGTCCGGCGTCAGGAATTTCGAGAAGTCGTGCGTGCCTTTGGGCAGCCAACCCAGCACGTACTCCGCCCCGACAATGGCCAGCGCATAGGCGCGCGGCGTGCGGTTGATGGTGGCGGTAAACATCAGGCCGCCCGGTTTCACCAGGCTGGCGCAACTCTTCATGTAGAGCGGCACATTGTCGACGTGCTCCACCACTTCCATGTTCAGCACCACGTCGAAGCGCTCGCCCGAGGCATCGAGCGCCTCCGCGGTCACCGTGCGATAGTCGATCTCGAGCCCCGACTGCGCGGCGTGGTGCTCGGCGATGCGGATGTTCTTGTCGCCGGCGTCGATCCCCACCATGCTGGCGCCGAGCCGTGCCAGCGGCTCGCTCAACAGCCCGCCGCCGCACCCGATATCGAGGATGCGCACGCCTTCGAGCGGGCGCCGCACGGTGCCGTCCTTGCCGAAATGGGCGATCACTTTGTCGCGCACATAGCCGAGCCGCACCGGGTTGAACTTGTGCAGCGGCTTGAACTTGCCCTTGGGGTCCCACCACTCGTCGGCCATGGCGGCAAACTTGGCGATCTCGTCGGGGTTGATGGTGGTGTCGGTCATGGCAAGGGTTATCCGCCTCGTCGGATAGCGGCGCAAGAGGAAGCGCGGTCGCATCGAGGGGAGGCGGCCGACGCGCCGGTCGATCACGGGACGAACCGTCTCGCACCCCCCGCATCCCTTCGTCCTGTTGATAACCCCGGCCGTTTGTGGCATGTCCCCGGCCGAATTCTGAGCGTACCGGCGGGTTCAGCCGGGCAACAGTCGGGGTAAGGGCCTTGGGCCGTATCGTAGTCAAGTTTGGCGGCACCTCGGTCGCCTCGGTCGAGCGCATCCGTCAGGCGGCGCTGCATGTGAAGCGGGAAGTCGATGCCGGCAACCAGGTTGCCGTGGTGGTCTCGGCCATGTCGGGCAAGACCAACGAGCTGGTCGGCTGGGTCAACGAAGCATCGAAACTACATGATGCGCGCGAGTACGATGCGATCGTCGCTTCGGGCGAGCAGGTGACGGCCGGCCTGATGGCAGTGGTGCTGAGCGAGATGGGCATTCCGTCGCGCTCGTTCCAGGGCTGGCAGGTGCCGATCAAGACCGACGACGCGCATGGCGCGGCGCGGATCGTCGAGATCGATCCGACCGAACTTGAGAAGCGCTTTGCCGATGGCGTGGTGCCGGTCATCACCGGCTTCCAGGGCGTCGCCCCGTCGGGCCGGGTGACGACGCTGGGCCGCGGCGGTTCCGATACCAGCGCGGTGGCCGTCGCCGCCGCCGTGAAGGCCGATCGCTGCGACATCTACACCGATGTCGATGGCGTCTATACCACCGACCCGCGCATCACTCCCAAGGCCAGGCGGCTTTCCAAGATCTCGTTCGAAGAGATGCTGGAAATGGCTTCGCTCGGCGCCAAGGTGCTGATGATCCGCTCGGTCGAGATGGCGATGGCGCATAAGGTGCGCCTCACCGTCCGCTCCACTTTCGACGATCCGAATGCGCCGCAGATCGCGCCGGACGGCACGCCCGGGGTTCCCGGCACAATCGTATGCGATGAGGAAGAGATCATGGAAAAGCAGATCGTTTCGGGCGTCACCCTGGCGCGCGCCGAATCCAAGATCACGCTGCGCGACGTCAAGGACCGGCCGGGTGTCGCCGCGGCGATCTTCGGGGCGCTCAGTGACGAATCCATCGTCGTCGACATGATCGTCCAGAACGTCTCCGAGGACGGCTCGACCACCGACATTACCTTCACCGTGCCCGATGCCGAGCACGACAAGGCGGTCAAGGCGCTGAAGGCCGCCGGCGAAGCGGGCCGCTTCGAGTACCGCACGCTGACCAGCGCCAAGGGCGGCGCCAAGGTTTCGGTGGTGGGCGTGGGGATGCGCAACCATGCAGGCGTCGCCGCCTCGATGTTCAAGGCGCTGGCCGACAAGTCGATCAACATCCAGCTGATCACCACCTCGGAAATCAAGACCTCGGTGCTGATCGATGACGAGTATGCCGAACTTGCGGTTCGCGCGCTCCATACGTATTACGGGTTGGACAAGCAGGACGCCTGAGACGCCTAGACCCCGGTCACGGCGCCGCTGGCGATAGGGCGGCGCCGGGCCGCCGGGCGGGAACGATGGCCATAGCGATCAGCGGGCCGCGCGTGCTGTTGAAGCAACTGCGCGAAACCATGGCGGAGCCGCTGGCTTCGCAGGCTCGGCTCGACAAGATCGTCAGTCTCATTGCCGACAACATGCACGCGGACGTCTGCTCGTTCTACGTGCTGCGCGATGACGGCGCCCTCGAGCTGTTCGCGACCCGCGGCCTCGCGGCCAGCGCCGTGCACATGACGACGCTCCGGCTGGGCGAAGGCCTCGTCGGCCTGATCGCGGCGCAGGCCGAACCGCTCAGCCTCGACAACGCCCCGGCGCACCCCGCTTTCGCCTATCGGCCGGAAACCGGTGAAGATCCGTTCCAGGCGTTCCTCGGCGTGCCGGTGCTGCGCGCCGGCCAGACGCTGGGCGTGCTGGTGGTGCAGAACCGCGATTCGCACGCCTATGGCGAAGATGAGATCGAGGCGATGCTGACCACGGCGACGCTGCTCGCCGAGATGATGTCGACCGCCGACTTCGATGCGCTGATCAAGCCCGGCCAGGACATCGACCTCAGGCGGCCGCGGCAATTCGCCGGCAACGGCTTCAGCGACGGCGTGGCGCTGGGCAAGGTGGTGCTGCATGACCCGCGTGTGGTGGTCACCAACTTCGTCGCCGAAGACACCGAGGTCGAACTGCAGCGGCTCACCGATGCGCTCGATCGGATGCGGCTGTCGATCGACCAGATGCTCAGCCATGGCGACATGCAGTCGTTCTCGGATCATCGCGAGATTCTCGAGAGCTACCGGATGTTCGCCAATGATCGCGGCTGGGTCGACCGGCTGACCGAGGCGATCAATAATGGTCTTACCGCCGAGGCGGCGGTGGAGCGGGTGCAGAACGACACCCGCGCCCGGATGATGCGGTCGACCGACCCCTATATCAAGGATCGGCTGCACGACCTCGACGACCTGGCCAACCGGCTGCTGCGCGTGCTCACCGGCGATGGCGCCACCGGCAAGAAGGATCTGCCCGACAACGCCATTCTGGTCGCCCGCAATATGGGGCCGGCGGACCTGCTCGAATATGACCGTACCCGGCTCAGGGCGGTGGTGCTGGAGGAGGGCGCCGCCATCTCACATGTGGCGATCGTCGCCAAGTCGCTGGGCCTGGTGGCGGTCGGGCAGGCCGAGAACATCGTCTCGATGTCGGAGACGGGCGACGACATCATCGTCGACGGCCAGCAGGGCACGGTCTACCTGCGGCCGACCCCGGACATGATCCAGGTCTATGTCGACAAGGTGCGACTGGGGGCCAAGCGCCGGGCGCATTACCTCGAACTGAAGGACAAGCCGGCCATCACCAGAGATGGCCACGAGATCACGCTGCTGCATAATTCGGGCATCGTCGCCGACCTGCCGATGCTGCAGGATACCGGGGCCTCGGGCGTCGGACTGTTCCGCACCGAGCTGCAGTTCATGATCGCCTCGCGGCTGCCGCGGCTGCGCGAGCAGGTCGAACTCTATTCCGAGGCGATCCGGCTGACCGAGGGCAAGCCGATCGTCTTCCGGCTGCTCGATATCGGCGGCGACAAGGTGATCCCGTATCTGCGCTACGAGGCCGAAGAGAACCCGGCCATGGGGTTCCGTTCGCTCCGCCTGGCGCTCGACCGGCAGGGGCTCTTACGCATCCAGATCCGGGCGCTGCTACAGGCCGCCAATGGCGGGCCGATGAAGATCCTCGTGCCGATGGTCACCGATGCCTGGGAGTTCCGCCAGACCCGTCTCGTGGTCAACAAGGAGCTCGAGCGCATGAAGCATGCCGGCCAGACGGTGCCGAGCAAGCTGGAACTGGGCGCCATGATCGAGGTGCCGTCGCTGCTGTGGGAGCTCGACCAGGTGCTGCCCGAGGCGGATTTCGTCTCGATCGGTTCGAACGACCTGGTGATGTTCCTCACCGCCGCCGACCGCGGCAACAAGCGCGTCGCCAAGTCGTACGATCCGATCGCGCTGCCGCGGCTCAGGGCGCTCAAGCACATCGTCGACATGGCCAAACGCTACAATGTGCCGCTCACCATGTGCGGCGAACTGGCCGGCCGCACCGTCGAGGCGCTGGCGCTGCTCGCCATCGGCATGACCAAGCTGTCGATGAGCCCGCCATCCATCGGTCCGATCAAGGAAATGATCCTCGGCACCGAACTCACCCCCATTCGCAATTCCGTCTCCGCCGCCCTGCTCGAAGGCGCGCATGGTCCCGGTATCCGCGAGCTGCTGCTCGACTGGGCCGGCCGGCAGGGGCTGGTGATCTAGGTATCCATGGCTACGCTTCCGCAGGACAAGCTCGACGCTCTCACCAAGCGCTTCGATTCGATCGAAGCGGCATTGTCGTCCGGGCCGTCGGCCGAGCAGTTTGTCAAACTGAGCAAGGAATATGCCGAGCTCGAGCCGGTGGTGCGGCCGATCCAGGCCTACCAGAAGCTCCTGGCCGATCTCGAATCGGCGGAAGAGCTGGCCGGATCCGGCGACAAGGAAATGGCCGAGATGGCGGCCGCCGAAATCGGCGAGCTGAAGCCGAGGATCGAAGCGGCAGTGGCCGAGATCCGCATCCTCTTGCTGCCCAAGGATGCGGCCGACGAACGAAGCGTCATCCTCGAAGTGCGCGGCGGCACCGGCGGCGACGAGGCGGCGCTGTTCGCCGGCGATCTGCTGCGCATGTACCAGCGCTATGCCGATCTCCAGGGCTGGAAGTTCAGCCTCCTGGAAGAAAGCCCGGGTGAAGTCGGCGGCTACAAGGAAGTGGTGGCCAACATCACCGGCAAGGGCGTTTACGCCAAGATGAAGTTCGAAAGCGGCGTGCACCGGGTGCAGCGCGTGCCGGCGACCGAAACGCAGGGCCGCATCCACACGTCCGCCGCGACGGTCGCCGTGCTGCCGGAAGTCGAGGAAATCGACATCGACATCAAGGCCGAGGACATCCGCATCGACACCATGCGCTCGTCGGGTGCCGGCGGCCAGCACGTCAACACCACCGATTCGGCGGTGCGCATCACCCACCTGCCCTCCGGCATCGTGGTGACCGCGTCGCAGAAGAGCCAGCACCAGAACCGCGCCACCGCCATGAAGGTGTTGCAGGCGCGGCTCTATGAAGAACAGCGCTATGCCCGCGACACGGCGCGGTCGGAAGCGCGCAAGGAACAGGTGGGCTCGGGCGACCGCTCGGAACGCATCCGGACCTATAATTTCCCGCAGGGGCGGGTGACCGATCATCGCATCAACCTGACGCTCTACAAGCTCGACAAGGTGATTGCCGGCGATGCGCTCGACGAGCTGATCTCGGCGCTGATCACTGAAAATCAGGCAGCGCAGCTTGCCGCCATGGAGGGGATTTCCTGACACTCAGCGTGGGCGCAGCATGGCGGGGGATCCGCGACCTGTTCCGCAAGGCCGGCATCGACACGGCCGAGCTGGATGCGCGGCTGTTCGCCGAAGCGGCCTTCGAGATGGACCGGCTGGAGCTGGTCAATCGCGAGCGCGAGGCGGTTCCGGCCAAGCAGCTGAAGGCGCTCGAGGCCTTCGCCGCGCGGCGCCTCAAGGGTGAGCCGGTGGTGCGGATCCTCGGCGAAAAGGAGTTCTGGGGGCTGAGCTTCAAGCTCAACTCGGCGACCCTGGTGCCCCGGCCGGAGACCGAATTGCTGGTCGAGCGTGGGCTCGAGGTGATCGGGGCGCTGAACAGCCCACGGATCCTCGATCTGGGTACCGGTACCGGCTGCATCCCGATTGCGCTGCTGACCGAGTATTCCGACGTTACTGCGGTGGCGGTCGATCTCTCGGCCGAAGCGCTGGAGATGGCGCGGTTCAACGCCAACCGGCACGGCGTGGGCAAGCGGTTCAGGACGCTGAAGGGCTCGTGGTTCGATCCGCTCGAGCCGGGTGAGCGGTTCGACCTCATCACTTCGAACCCGCCCTATATCGAGAGCTCGGTGATATCTGGGCTGATGCCGGAGGTGCGGGAGCACGATCCGCGGCTGGCGCTCGATGGCGGGCCGGACGGGCTTGCCGCCTATCGGGCGATCGCTGCCGAAGCCGGGTTGTTCCTCAAACCCGAGGGGGTGCTGCTGCTCGAAATCGGCTCCGGCCAGGGCAGCTCGGTCAGCGACATCCTGGTCGGCGCCGGCTTTGCCGAGGTGGAAGTCGTCCCTGATCTGGCAGGGCATGATCGCATGGTGGTGGCGCGTCTCAACGCCGACCCTTGAGTATCCGTTAGGGGCTCCCATATTTTGTGCTTGGAAAGGCAGGGCGAACCAGATAGGTTCCGGGTGCTGTCAATGGCGTGGTTGCGATCGCGCTTCGGTGACGGCCACCCGCTCATCGGCGAAGCTGCATTTGGCAGTGTTCGACTCTCGGACGAGGAACCGAGGCGTCTTGATGAGCCAAAAGTGGTTCAGCACACGATAGCTCAGGCACCGCTGGAACGAGACCGCCCGCGCTGGATATTGCGCCTGCGGCCCCCGGTGCCGATGTCCCCATGTTGCCTTCAGTATTCTTTTCCAAGGCTTGAAAAGAGACGATGAGACCAAACAACCAGCAGAACAACAAGAACCGCTCCCGTGGCCGGAACAACAATGGTGGCCGCAAGCACGGCAATCCGTTGAGCCGCAACTACGAGAGCAACGGCCCGGACGTGAAGGTGCGCGGCAACGCCTCGCATATCGCTGAAAAGTACCTGCAACTCGCCCGCGACGCGCAATCGTCCGGCGACAGCGTGATGGCCGAGAACTATCTGCAGCACGCAGAACACTATTTCCGCATCCTCTCGGCGGCCCAGCCGCAGAACCAGCAGCGCGACCAGTTCGGTCAGCAGGCCGAAGAGGATGATTACGACGACGATTTCGCGCCGATCAACGATCGCTTCGCATCGCCCGAGCCGCGCCAGTTCAACCAGCAGCCGCAGCAGCACGACCAGCAACAGCAACCGCAGCAGCAGCCGATCCCCGGCAGCGAGCCGGTGGTGATGGCGGTGGTGGAAACCGTTGCCGCCGCGCCGCAGGCTGTCGCCGAAGGCGAGGCGCCGCCGGCCGATGGCGAGCCGCGCCGCCGCGATCGCCGGCCGCGCCGCCGCTCGCGTGGGCAGGGTGGTGAAGGTGGGGCCGATCCGGCCGGCGCCCCGCAGCCCGATGTCGGCGAGCTGCCGGCCTTCCTCACGGCCGGGAATACGCCGGCCGAATAAGCCGATACGCCTTGGAAGAGCATAAGGCCGGGAGCGATCCCGGCCTTTGTCGTTTCAGGCGCAGAGCCGCAGCGCCGTGGTTTCAGCCGCGGCGCCGGCGGGCGGACGGCCGAGCCCGTAGCGCACAAGGATGCGGTCGATCCACAGGCCGGGCGTGCCGGTCGGGCGCTGGCGCGGCGCCAAGGGCAGCAGCACCGCCTCCAGCCGTTCCAGCGCCTCGAGCAGCGCTTTGCCGTCGGACGGCGTGAGCGTGTCGCGGGTCGCGCCATCGGTCAGCGCGATGATGCGGCCGCGCTGCAGCATCTTGGCGATCGCATCGGTCGCGCTCCAGTGGCGGAGGCAGACACCGTAGCCGCCATTGATCCAGTCGGCCCATTCGGCCGCGGCCAGCGTCGCGGCGGCGCCCGGGGACAGCACGCCGCCGACATAGACGTCCGGGTAGGCTAGCTGCCCATCGGGCAGGGCGCGGAGCTGGGTGACGAACTCGATGACGAAATCGGCGGCAAAGCGCCGGGCGATCTCGGTCGGGGCCTCGGCCATGCCGAGCGCGCGGCGCAGCCACCACACGGCGGCAGGAGAATACCAGTCGGTCGGGATGCCCTGCGGCTCGCCGCCATGGGCGCCGCCGATCGGGCTCGAGAACGAGCCGTTGGGCCAGATGCGATAGCTCGGCTGCGGCAGGGCGCCGGCGGCGATCAGGCCGGCGACGGTGGCAATGTCGCTGTCGGCGCGTTGAGCGAGTTCCGCCAGCTCGATGAAATGGCGTTCGACATAGGCCTGAAGGATGGCGACGGCTGACATCGGCATGACCTCCTGATGCCCCCTGGGGAGCGTCGGGCCAGTCTAGCAGCGACATTTGCTGCGGCAACGCCGGTTGGCCCTTTTCTCATTCGAAACGCTCCCCATATCAGCGTCGAGGCTTGGGAGCGCCGCTGAGCGGGCCCCGGGTCTTGATCTGGTTCGATCGATGCTTTCACGGTTTCGTTTGAGCCAAATCAACGCTTCAGGCGTTGGATGCGTGCCTCATTCAGGGCGATCCGACGTGCCAGACGAGGAGAGTTGAATGAATATCGAGAAATACACCGAGCGCGCGCGCGGCTTCATCCAGAATGCGCAGCAGCTGGCGCTCGGCCAGGGCCACCAGCAATTCGCGCCGATCCACCTGCTCAAGGTGCTGCTCGACGATGAAGAGGGGATGGCCGCCGGGCTGATCGCCAAGGCGGGCGGCGACGCGCGGATCGCGCGAGCCGAGACCGAAGCGGCGCTCAAGAAGATTCCAAAAGTATCCGGTGATGCCGGCCAGCTCTACCTGAGCCGCGAGCTGGCGCGGGTGTTCGAGACCGCCGAGAGCGCCGCACAGAAGGCCGGCGATTCCTTCGTGACGGTGGAACGGCTGCTGCTGGCCCTGACCGTCGAGAAAGACACCGATGCGGGCAAGATCCTTGCCTCATCGGGTGTTACCCCGCAGGGGCTGAACGAGGCGATTAACGAGATCCGCAAGGGGCGCACCGCCGATTCCGCTTCGGCCGAGAACCAGTACGACGCGCTGAAGAAATACGCCCGCGACCTCACCGAGGCGGCCCGCGAGGGCAAGATCGATCCGGTGATCGGCCGCGACGAAGAGATCCGCCGTACCGTGCAGGTGCTGAGCCGCCGCACCAAGAACAACCCGGTGCTGATCGGCGAGCCCGGCGTCGGCAAGACCGCCATCGTCGAAGGCCTCGCCATCCGTATCGTCAATGGCGACGTGCCGGAATCGCTGAAGAACAAGGCGCTGCTGTCGCTCGACATGGGCGCGCTGATTGCCGGCGCGAAGTATCGCGGCGAATTCGAGGAGCGGCTGAAGGCGGTGCTCAACGAAATTTCGTCGGCCGATGGGCAGATCATCCTGTTCATCGACGAGATGCACACGCTGGTCGGCGCCGGCAAGACCGATGGGGCGATGGATGCATCGAACCTGTTGAAGCCGGCGCTCGCCCGCGGTGAACTGCACTGCGTCGGCGCCACGACGCTCGATGAATACCGCAAGCATGTGGAGAAGGACGCGGCTCTGGCCCGTCGCTTCCAGCCGGTATTCGTCGACGAGCCGACGGTCGAGGACACCATCTCGATCCTGCGCGGCCTCAAGGAGAAGTACGAGCTGCACCACGGCATCCGGATTTCGGATTCGGCCATCGTCGCCGCCTCGACCCTGTCGAAGCGCTACATTGCCGACCGCTTCCTGCCCGACAAGGCGATCGACCTGATCGACGAGGCGGCGGCGCGGCTGCGCATGGCGGCCGAGTCCAAGCCCGAAGAGCTCGACGAACTCGATCGCCGCATCATGCAGCTCAAGATCGAGCGCGAGGCGCTGAAGAAGGAGACCGACGAGGGGTCCAAGACCCGCCTTGGTCGCCTCGAGCAGGAGCTTGCCGATCTCGAAGAGCAGGCCAATACGCTCTCAGCGCGCTGGCAGGCCGAGAAGGAACGCATGCAGGGCAGCCAGAAGCTCAAGGAAGAGCTCGACAAGGCGCGCACTGATCTGGAGCTGGCGCAGCGGACCGGCAATCTCGCCAAGGCGGGCGAGCTGGCCTATGGCGTGATCCCCGACCTCGAAAAGCGCATCAAGTCGGCTGACGATCCGGATGGTGACGGCAAGCCCGACAACCCGATGGTCGAGGAAGTGGTGATGCCGAGCCACATCGCCGGCGTGGTCAGCCGCTGGACCGGTATTCCGGTCGACCGGATGCTCGAAGGCGAGCGCGAAAAGCTGCTCGGCATGGAAGCCGAACTGGGCAAGCGCGTCATCGGTCAGGCCGAGGCCGTCGAGGCGGTGGCCAAAGCCGTGCGGCGAGCCCGGGCGGGGCTGCAGGATCCGAACCGGCCGATCGGCTCGTTCATGTTCCTGGGGCCAACCGGCGTCGGCAAGACCGAGCTCACCAAGAGCCTCGCGCAGTTCCTGTTCGATGATGAACATGCGCTGGTGCGGCTCGACATGAGCGAGTTCATGGAAAAGCACTCGGTCGCCCGGCTGATCGGCGCCCCTCCGGGCTATGTCGGTTACGACGAAGGCGGGGTGCTGACCGAGGCGGTGCGGCGTCGGCCCTACCAGGTGGTGCTGTTCGACGAGATCGAGAAGGCGCACCCGGATGTGTTCAATATCCTCTTACAGGTGCTCGACGACGGACGGCTGACTGATGGGCAGGGGCGGACGGTGGACTTCCGCAACACGCTGATCATCATGACCTCCAACCTGGGGTCGGAATACCTGGTCAACCTGCAGGACGGCGAATCGGTCGAACTGGTGCGCGGCAAGGTGCTGGATGTGGTGAAGGCCTCGTTCCGGCCGGAATTCCTCAACCGCATCGACGACATCATCGTCTTCCACCGGTTGCAGCGCGACCATATGGGAGCGATCGTCGACATCCAGCTCGGCCGCCTGCGCGGGCTGCTGAAAGAGCGCGACATCTCGCTCGAGCTGACCGCTGCAGCGCGCGAGTGGCTGGCCAACGAGGGGTACGACCCCGCCTATGGCGCAAGGCCGCTGAAGCGGGTGATCCAGCGCGAGGTGCAGGACCGGCTGGCCGAGGAGATCCTCGCAGGCCGGGTCACCGACGGGCAGACCGTGGTGATCGATGCCGGCGACGGTGGATTGCGGCTCGGCAGCGGTTCGCCCGAAGCGCCCGGCATCGACGCCGCAGCATAAGCAACGAGGGCCGGTCCAGCGACCGGCCCTTTTCTATTGGGCGCTCTCGGGGATCGTCGGCGTCACGCCGTTCATCATGTCGATCAGCACCTGGTAGACTAAATCCGGATCGCCGGTCGGCTGGTGCGGGTCGATCAGGTCGTGCCCGAGCTCCAGCGCCAACGGCAAGCGGACCACGTTCACCGTGACGCCGTGCGCCTGCCAGCGGAGCGCCAGTTCCTCGGCCTTGGGGTTGCTGACCGCATCGTCGGCTTCGTTGATCAGCATGCCCAGCCGAGGCGAGAGCGGCGCCCTGGCGGCGGCATCGTCCATCAGTGCCATGCTCAGGCGGAGCGCCTGCGCCAGGCCGTGCGTGGCATAGCGCGGGTAGGCGTAGGTCATGCCGGGCGGGTTGTCGCGCGTCGCCGGATCCCACCACACCATCGTATTGGGAGCGTTGAGCAGCAGGGCGGTCGCCGCATGGTTGGCCCAGCCCGGGATCAGGTTGGGACTGAGGAACGGCGCGATGGCGATCGCCTGGTCGGCATCGGCGCGGTGCTGGCCGATCCAGCCGGCGATGATGCCGCCGGCCGACAGCCCTGATATCACCACCTCATCGCCGAGCCCCTGGGCGATATCGGTCGTCGTGTTGCCGACGGCGACCATCTGCTCTGCGGTGAGGTCGGCCAGTGCGAGGCTCATCTGGTCGGCATCGCCATGCTGCGGGATGCGCGGCAGGTAGACATTGTAGCCGAGCGCGAACAGCTTCGCCGCCAGCTGCTCGGCCTGGGCCGGGCAGTTGGTCAGGCCGTGGAAGAACACCACGACGCGCGCCATCTTGCGGCCGTGCGTCAGGAGCGTCGAGCGGCAGCGCGGGTTGAGCGGCAATGCGGCTTCCTCGGTTCGCACCGCCTCGATTCTGGCGACCGCGTCGTCGTAGCTCCGGGCTGGGCTGCTTGCGGCGGCGCTGCTCCTGAGGCTCTGGGTATCGAGCGGCAGCACGGCCAGCACCGCGAAGGCGCCGGCCAGGGCGACGACCAGCAGCAGCGCCAGGCCGGCCGCCAGCTTGGGCACGGTCCGCCAGAAGCCGCGCCGTTCGCGCTGGGCGATCGTCTCGGGGTGGCGGCGATGCAGTGCCAGTACCAGCGCCATGCCGACCACGGCCAGGGCGAGGGTCGAGGCGAAGCCGGTGGTCAGCTGCGTGAGAATGGTGCGCAGCAGGATGTTGCCGCCTCGGCTGGCATAGGTCTCGGGATCGAGGCTGCCGCTGCGCAGCAGGTCGGCCAGCGTCAGCACCACCGGGTAGGAGAAGAAGGCCACCAGCACGCCGGCGACGGCGCCGCGCAGCAGGGTATGGCGGCGGACCCGGACCAGCAGCAGCCACCAGAACAGCGCGCCGGTCAGCCCGACGCCGACGAACAGCGTCAGCCAGCTGACGCTGCCGCGCGGGCTGGCGACGAGATCATTGATGGTCACGCCGGTCAGCGGCACCGACAGCAGCGCGGCAATGGCGAAGGCGAGGCCGGCCAGCACCGTCCACCAGCCATGGCGCGGCGGCGCGGCTCGACGATCTTGCTGGCTCATGGATCCAGGCGCCCCTCATCGCGGACAGCAGTGCAGCAGGTCGGTGTCGACGCCGCCATCTAAGCGTGGCCGGTGTTGATTGGCGATGATTTTAGTCGACTCGCATGGCCGAACGGTCGACTTTGCTATGAGGCGCCGGCCATTATCGGGTCGCTAGCCTCAGCTGGAGGAGACGGATGGAGGGATCGACGGTCGCCTGGCTGCTGCTGGCGCTCGAAATCGGCCTGCAGCTGTTCTTCGTCGGCCGCGCCTTGCTGAGGCCCTATCGCGAGCCGGTGTCGCGCCTCGCCTGGGTGATGATCATCGTCATCGCACCGCTGGTCGGAATGATCGCCTATGTGCTGGTGGGCGAGACCAATATCGGGCGCAGCCGCACTGCGCGACTGCGGAAGGCCTTCGAAACGCTGCCGCCGCCCTTCGGAACGCCCGATGTCGAGGCGCAACTGCCGGAAGCGACCTTGCCGCTGTTTCGCGCCGGCACCTCGGTCAGCGGCTATCCGCCAGTCGCCGGCAATCGGGCATCGCTGCTCGAGAGTTCCGAGGCGGCGATCGATGCGATGGTCGCCGATATCGACGCGGCGACCGACCATGTGCACCTGCTGTTCTATATCTGGCTGCCCGACCGCAACGGGTTGAAGATCGTCGCGGCGCTGCAGCGGGCGGCGATCCGCGGCGTCACCTGCCGGACGATGGCCGATGATGTGGGCTCGCGCGCCATGATCCGTTCGGAGCACTGGCGCGCCATGCGGGCGGCCGGGGTGCAACTGGCGCGCGCCATGCCGATCGGCAACCCGCTGATCGGCGCCTTGTGGGGGCGGCTCGACATGCGCAACCACCGAAAAATCGTCGTCATCGACAATGCGGTGACCTATTGCGGCAGCCAGAACTGCGCCGACGCCGCCTTCGCCCCCAAGGCGAAATTCGCGCCGTGGGTCGATGTGATGGTGCGGCTCGAAGGCCCGATCGTGCGGCAGAACCAGCACCTGTTCGCATCGGACTGGATGGGGCATGGCGAGGACGACCTGACCGAACTGCTGCAGCGCCCGCTGCCGCCGGCGCAAAAGGGGTTCGTCGCCCAGGTTATCGGCACCGGCGCCACCGTCCGGCCCTCGGCAATGCCCGAAATCTTCGTCTCGGTGATGAACGCGGCGCGCCGCGAGCTGGTGATCACCACGCCCTATTACGTGCCTGACGAAACCATCCAGGCGGCGCTCTGCGCCAGCGCCTATCGCGGGGTCGAGACCACTTTCATCGTGCCCGAGCGCAACGACTCGTGGGTGGTGGCCGCCGCCAGCCACAGTTACTATGCCGAACTGCTCGAGGCCGGCGTGATCATCCGCGAATACCGGGGCGGGCTCCTTCATTCCAAGACCATGACGGTCGATGGCGAGCTGGCGCTGATCGGTTCAGCCAACATGGACCGGCGCAGTTTCGAGCTGAACTTCGAGAACAACATGCTGATCGCCGACGCCGCACTTACCGCAGCGCTGCGGCAGCGCCAGCAGAGCTATATCGAAGCCTCGGTGCTGGTGCATGCCGCCGAAGTGGAGGCGTGGGGCGGGGCGCGCCGGATGTGGAACAACACCATCGCCATGCTGGGGCCGGTGTTGTGAGGGCGGACCCCGGAGGGAGGGCGAAGTGCAGCTGCCGACCTGGTTGAAGCGGCTCCTCGATGGCTTCTCCGACATGGGGCTGGTGGTGGGCGCCGTGCTGTTCGCGCTGGCGCTCACCCCCTCGTTGCTGCCGCGCGATGCGCTGGTCCAGGGCGTGCTGTCCGGCTGCGCCTTCGGCATCGGCTACGGCATCGGCGTATCGCTCGAATGGCTCTGGGCCTATATGGGCTTCAAGCTCCCGGCGAGCCGCTACACCTATTGGCTGAAGTTGGCTGCAGCGGTGGGCTGCGTCGTATTGATGGTGGCGTGCCTCTACCAGACGGCGGGGTGGCAGAACTCGGTGCGGGCGGTGATGGGGCTCGAGCCGGTCGAGGCGCGCCATCCGATCTGGGTGGTGCTGATCGCCATCGTGCCGGCCGCAATCCTGATCTATCTGGGCAAGCTGCTCGCCTATGGCGTCGCCGTGGTGTCGCGGTGGCTGGTGCGGTTCGTGCCGCGGCGCGTGGCGCTGGTCGGCAGCCTGGTGGTGGTCGGGATCGTCGCGATCACGCTGGTCAACGGCGTGCTGATGCGCGGCGCCCTGCGCGCGGCCGATGAGTTTTTCCTGAGGCTCGACGGCGTGGCCGGCCAGTTCGGCGATCCTCCGCAGATCGCGCTGCGCTCGGGCAGCGCGGCGTCGCTCATTGCCTGGAGCAGCATTGGCCGCGATGGGCGCATCTATGCCAATTCCGGGCCGAGCAAGGCCGACATCGAAACGGTGATCGGGCGGCCGGCGCTCGAACCGATCCGGGTTTCCGTCGGGCTCCGATCGGCACCGACGACCGAGGCACGGGCCGAGCTGGCCCTCGCCGAATTGAAGCGCACCGGGGCTTTCGATCGGTCGGTGCTGGTGATCGTGACACCGGTCGGGACCGGCTGGGTCGATCCGGCCGGCATGGATACGCTCGAGTACCTGCTCGCCGGCGACGTCGCTTCGGTGTCGCTGCAATATTCCTACCTGCTCAGCCCGCTGTCCCTCCTGGTGGAACCGGACTATGGCATCGAGGCCGCCGAGGCGCTGTTCAATGCCGTCTACGACTACTGGACGACGCTGCCGCACGCCTCGCGGCCGCACCTTTACCTCAGCGGGCTCAGCCTCGGGGCGCACGCCTCGCAGGCCTCGACGCAGTTCTTCGATGTGCTGCAGGACCCGTTCCAGGGGGCGCTCTGGGTGGGACCGCCATTCACCAGCGGGGTATGGCGCTGGGCCACCAACAACCGGCGGCCCGGTACGCCCGAGTGGCTGCCCAGCTTCGGTAACCGCACCGTCATCCGCTTCACCAACCAGGGGAGCGGTTTGACGATCGCCGACGTGCCCTGGGGGCCGATGCGGATCGCCTTCATGCAGCATGCCAGCGACCCGATCGTCTTCTTCGACTACGCGACGCTGCATCGCGCGCCGGACTGGCTGAAAGGGCAGCGTGGAGCGGATGTCTCGCCGATCCTCAACTGGTATCCGGTGGTGACCTTCCTGCAATTGGTGATGGACATGGCGCTGGCGCTCGACGTGCCACCCGGCTACGGCCACAACTACTCGGCGGACAACTACATCGACGCCTGGATGGCGCTGGTCGAGCCGCCGGGCTGGGATGCCGCCGCGCTGGCCCGGCTCAAGGTCGAAGTCGCGGCACGCCTCGCCGCCGTGCACCAGGACAAATCGCCGGTGCCCAAGTGACCACCACCGCTGCCGATGGCCCCCAACCTCTCCGCGCACCCTGGTGAGTTCGATCGCCGTACGATTGCCTGAGCATCGGCGATGCGATAAGAACAAATAGCGAACTCCCGGAGTGATGAAGATGAAGCAGCGCTATCAGATCGACTATCTCGAGTTCCCGTCCAAGAGCGTGCTGGACAGTCACCGTTTCTTCGCCGAGGCGTTCGGCTGGAGCTTCACCAGCTACGGCCCGAGCTACGAGGCGATCAATGACGCCGGCATCGATGCCGGGATCGACGCGAGCGAGGGGCGTACCGAGAAGCCTTTGGCAGTGATCCGCACCGAGGACCTGGAACTGGCCGAACGCGAGGTGCTGGCGGCCGGCGGCGAGATCACCCGGCCGGCCTTCGATTTTCCGGGGGGCCGGCGGTTTCACTTCCGCGAGCCGGGCGGCAACGAACTCGCCGTGTGGATCGAGAAGGCGTAGGCTCGCGGCTCGGCATCAGGGAGCCCGAGATGAACGACGTCAGATCGAATGGCGCAGTGGCGTCGTTCTGCCCGCCTCAGAACCGCATCTATGTGCTGGTGGCGGCGATCCTCGCCTCCTCGATGGGGTTCATCGACGGCTCGGTGCTGTCGATCGCCACCCCGGCGATCCGCGCCAATCTCGGCGCCAGCCTCGCCGACGCGCAGTGGATCTCCAACGCCTATATGCTGTTCCTTGCCTCGCTGCTGCTGATCGGCGGCGCGGCAGGCGACCGCTTCGGCCTGAGGAACGTCTTCGCGCTCGGCATCGTGCTGTTCGTCGTGGCGTCGCTGATCTGCGCCGTGGCGCCGAACCCGGGCTTCCTGATCATCGCCCGCGCGGTGCAGGGGTTCGGCGCGGCGCTGATGGTGCCGGGCAGCCTCGCCATCATCGCCAAGGCCTATCCGCGCGAGGAGCGCGGCAAGGCGATCGGGCTGTGGTCGGCATTTTCCTCGCTCACCACGATCCTCGGGCCGGTGATCGGCGGGTTCGTCCTCACCACCATGGGCGATTGGAGCTGGCGGCTGGTGTTTGCCATCAACCTGCCGCTGGGCGGCATCGCGCTGGCGCTGTTGTTCCTCAAGGTGCCGGCGGACCAGCCGGAAGCCGGGCGGCGGCTCGACCTCGTCGGTGGCGCGCTCATCACCGTGGCGCTGCTGCTGATCGCGCTCGGGCTCACCGGAACCGGCGGCAACGCGCCGGTGCTGAGCCATGTGCTGGCCTATTGCGGCATCGGGCTGGTGGCGCTCGTCGCCTTCCTCTGGTGGGAGGCGCGCAGCAAGGCGCCGATGCTGCCGCTCTATCATTTCAGGAACGTCGCCTTTTCGGGGGCGCAGGGGCTGACCTTTGCGCTCTACTTCGCACTTTCGGCGGTGACCTTCTTCCTGCCGATGACGCTGATCGGCGGCTGGGGCGTCACGGCCGCCGAGGTCTCGATCGCCTTCCTGCCGTTCGGCATCGCGCTCACCGTGCTGTCGCCCTATGCGGGGCGGCTCTCCGACAAGGTCGGGCCGGGGCCGATGATCACGCTCGGCGCGGTGATCGTCGCCATCGCCTTTGCACTGCTCGGACTGTTGGCGCCGCTGCAGAATGTCTGGCTCGGGGTGCTGCCGCTGACCATCCTGATGGGGCTGGGGATGAGCGCGGTGGTGTCGCCGCTTTCCACCGCGGTGATGACCTCGGTGGAAGATCGTGACACCGGGCTCGCCTCGGGCGTCAACAATGCGGTGGCGCGCGTTGCGGGCCTCCTGGCGGTGGCGCTGATGGGCGGGGTGGCGGCGTTCGTGTTCGAGCGCGCCCTCGGCGGATATGCTGAGCTGTCGCTGTTCTTCGGCATGCAGCCCGACGCCCCGCTTGCCGCCGATGTCGAGACGGCGCGCCAGGGCGCCAACAATGCCGCCTTCGCCGCCATCGCCTACAGCAATGCCGGGCTGGCGCTGCTTTCGGCAGTGATCGCCTGGTTCACCCAGGAGAACAAGCTGAGGCGCAGGTAGTTGCTGCGAAGCGGACATTCCCGCTGGCGCGGGAATGAGGTCTTGCCTGGCTGAGGAGGAGCGCCGGCCTTAGTTCAGTGCGGCGACGGTCATCGGCGCGGCGTCGCGCTTCATCAGGTCACGGATCTGCGCGATGGTCTGCTCGAAATTGCCCTCGTATTGGGCCGAGAGCGACTTGTCGCGCGGCAGCTTCACGCTCAGCGGATCGACGAAACGGCCGTTGACCTTGATCTCGAAGTGCAGATGCGGGCCGGTGGAGTTACCGGTCGAGCCGACATAGCCGATGATCTGGCCCTGGCGGACGCGAACGCCCGGCTTGATGCCGTCGGCGATGCGGCTCTGGTGGCCATAGCCGGTCTCGAAGCCGTTCACGTGCTTGATCTCGACATACTTGCCGTAGCCGGAAACCCATTGGGCCTTTTCCACCACGCCGTCGCCGGAGGCGTAGATCGGCGTGCCGGTCTTGGACGCCAGGTCGACGCCGGTATGCATGCGGCGCGACTTGAAGATCGGATGCACGCGGTTGCCGAAGCGGCTGGCGAGGCGTCCGCCGCCCTGCAGCGGCCGGCGGGTGAGGAAGCGTTTGCCGGTTTCGCCGTCCGGATCATAGAAATCCACGGTGCCGTCGTCGGTGCGGAAGCGGAACAGCTCGCGCGTCGTGGTGCCGAGCTTCAGCGCCACATAGAGCAGATCCTGGTGGCCGCTGGCATCCTTCTCGGTTTCGAGGATTTCGATCGAGTCGCCGGCGCTGATGCGCTTGGTCAGGTCGATGTCGTAGGCGAACATGGCGACGATACGCGAGGTGACGGCGTCGTCGATATCGTGCTTGCGCGCCGTCTCCCAGATCGAGCGGTAGACCGAGGGCAGGTTGTTGACGTTGATTTCCTCGGTGTCTTCTTCCGGGAATTCGATCTTGGGCGGCTCGAGGCCGAGCACGTAATTGCCGCGGTCGGTCAGCGCGGCGGTCGCCGCATGCTTGATCTCGCCGGTCTTGGGATCGGGGAAATAGATGCTGAGCCGATGCGGAATCAGGGTCTGCGAGTTGCGCGCCGGGCCCATCAGGATGCGCAGGCGAGCGCCCCCCGGCACATTGGTCGATTGCAGCACGTTCTTCAGCGTCGCCGCGATCATGTCATAGGTCTGGTTGTCGAAGCCGTTCTTCAGCAGCGGCTCCTTCAGCGAGCCGGTGTCGCGGATGGTGACGACGCGCTCGGAGCGGCCGAGCCCGGCATCTTCCGCCAGCTTGGTCTTGGGCAGGATCGAGACATTCTCGGCGACGCCCGAGAGGCCACCATCGGTGACGACGCCAAGATCGCGGATGCCGGTATCGGGGGCGGCATAGGCGAGGGCAACCTCGCCTTCGCCGCCGCCTTCGGCAAACAGGTTCTCCACCGTCGAGCGTACGAAGTCCGAAGCGCTCTTGTCGGAAATGGCGGGGGCGGGAACGAAGGTCGCGGGGAGGGCGGCCGTCTTGATCTGCACCTCGCCCTCGACCTCGGCGCCATAGATCTCCGGATTGGCCACGTCATCGCCGTCGGCGACGACCGGCTGGCTGGCGTCGATCATCGCCACCGGATCGTAATCGGGAATGTCGTTGGACAGTGCCGTGGCGGCGGTGGCCAGCGTGGCGCGGACGCGCACGAAGGGTTGCTTCCGGATCAGGGCGCGGCCGTCGACCGTTTCGCGGATCGAGGCCTCGACGATTTCCAGCTCCGATCGGGTCTTGGCCACCGGGCGGACGCGATCCCCCTTCACCTGCGAGTCGACGGCGCTCACCTCCGGCTTGGTGATCAGCTGCAGCGCCTCGTAGGCAGTGGAGAAGGTGTCCTGGCCTTCGAACGATACATAGAGAGCGGCGCCCATCAGCAGCACCGAGGTGAGGCCGGTCATCACCGTGCCGGTGAGCCAGGCGAAGCTCAGCTCGCGGCCGTGGGGGATTTCACCGTCGGTGGATTGCACGGTCAGTGCAGGACCGTCCTCGAAGCCGCTCGCTTTGAGAAGCGCGGCGGTGCGATTGCGTTGTGCTGGGTTCAACCCTGTTCGCCTGCTGCCTAGTGCTGAAGCCGTCCGCCCTGGCCAGAAGCAGTGCCGCGCGCTCACGCGCGAGTCAACTCACTGGCTGACGCCTTGGTGAGAGGACAATGCGGCAAAACTAGGCCTCGGCGGCTGCCCGGTAAGCGCTGGAGCGAAACTGCACCGGACAATCTGCAGAGCGAGTCTCCCTTGCCAACCTCCGAAACGACGGATCGGCCGCCGATTCATGCGCCCGGCGGAGATTTCCACAGGGGGCGGGAGCATCGCTCGAGCCCCTTGAACACGCCGATTGCGAACACCAGATGACAGTCCTCGCGCGCGCGTGCTATACAAAGCGCCAGACGGGTTTGACGGCTGTCCGGGCGGGTGTCCGCGAAAAATGTCAGATTCGTCATTTTGGGCTGTTGACACCTCAAAGGGGTCGCCCCTATAACCCGCCCATCGCTGAAGACCGCGGCGGCGGAAACGACGCCAAAGACTGAAGCAAACCTCTGAAAGCGCTAAGAAATTAGGGATTTCAGGTTTCAAAATTCGGACCTTCCGAAAGTTGAAATGAGGGTGTTGACAGACGAAAATGTCTCGAATACAACCCGCCACGTTGACGACGCCGAGCACTAGCTGCTCCCACTGATCAGCGCTTACTGAAAGGGCAGACGTGCTGCCGGGCAACCGGAAGCAGGTTACTGTTCTCTCGAAATTCGGAAGCTGACGCTTCCATCGACGCCGCCGGCGAAAGCCGCACCCGGGGTCAGCTCTTTGACATTGTGAAGATTGGAAGAAAGAGAAACGTGGACGGCGAGGTTCTTGCGGTCCGGTCGAAAGACTGGGCAACACGACACAATCGACGGTACGTTTCTTTAAGAGGTACATACCATTGCCGATGAGCTTCGGTTCGTTGGTTAGGTGTGTGTCCTCGTCAATTTGCGCCGCAAGGCGCAAACGCAAAACGTGCAAATGTCGAGCGATAAGTCAGATATCAAACTTGAGAGTTTGATCCTGGCTCAGAACGAACGCTGGCGGCAGGCTTAACACATGCAAGTCGAACGCCCCGCAAGGGGAGTGGCAGACGGGTGAGTAACGCGTGGGAATCTACCCAGTTCTAC